>Ga0157372_10000188_pt1 | contig 68086 bp, 49 predicted proteins | sample C55metaG_FD_115307 | JGI IMG/M metagenome (GOLD analysis project Ga0157372, IMG submission 115307) | Corn rhizosphere microbial communities from Kellogg Biological Station, Michigan, USA - C5-5 metaG | ecosystem: Host-associated > Plants > Roots > Rhizosphere > Soil | place: USA: Michigan... | reverse complement strand
TAAATAAAAATTTATCCCTACATTTATTGCCGAACGGGCCGGTGATGGGCCGGTATCAAACCAATCGTATTAACCTAGTAAAGCAATATCCTGATGAAGAAAAATTTTATTCTTTTGCTGCTGCTTGCGCCGTTTTTTAAAGTGAGCGCACAGCATATCTCCATTAAAAAGGGCTGGAAAATGACTGTTGGCGACAACATGGAATGGGCCGCCCCAAAATTTGACGATTCGGGCTGGCAAGCAGCCGATCTGAACAAACCCTGGGAACAACAGGGCCATGATAATTATGACGGCTTTGGCTGGTACCGCACCCATTTGGTTATCCCGTCGTCATTAAAAGAAAAAGCTTATTTAAAAGATAGCCTGGTATTAGTTTTAGCCAGTGTTGACGACAACGACGAGGTTTTTTTGAACGGTAAACTGATAGGTGAATATGGTGGCCACAAAGGCACTATTAAACAAGGCCATTATGGCCATCGCGAGTATAAAATAGCGGCCAATAATCCGGCTGTTTTGTGGGATAAGGACAATGTTTTGGCTATCCGGGTGTATGATACCGGCGGCGACGGCGGTATTTATGGCAGCGACTTCAACATCCATATGGCCGACATTATGGAGGGCGTTGAGTTTAACCGCAGCAGCGATTTTAGCTATGGCGATAAAAATAAGATGGGTAAATCTATCGTATTGGACACCAAAAATGTCTACAACTACGCAGGCACACTGTCTGTAAAAGTAACCGACCCTGAAACCGGTGCAGTTGTAGCGACAACTAAAACTGATGCGGCCCATTTTACCAAAGGACAACCTTTTTCATGGTGGTTTACCTTCACAACTACGAAAAAGCAATCATACAACATTACCTACGTTTTCAAGGATAAAAAGACAGGCACCGAAATAACTGAGACCGAAACTACGCCTTATATTTTGACACCGATGGAAGCAAAAACTCCGCGCATTAACGGTGCTTCAACTTTTGGTGTTCGTCCGGGCCATCCGGTGTTGTTCCGTATACCGGCAACGGGTGCAGGTGCATTGAAATATAAAGTACAAGGCCTGCCTGCGGGCTTAAAGGTTTCGTCAACAGGTATTATTACCGGTGTAATTGACAAAGCCGGCGACTATCCGCTGGTATTCTCAGTAAGCAATAACTACGGTACCGCTACAAAGAAATTTGTATTATCTATCGGCAATAAAATTGGCCTAACTCCTGCTTTGGGCTGGAACAGCTGGAACGCCTGGGGCCTGAGTGTTAACGATGAAAAAGTACGTACCGCAGCCCGCGAAATGTCTGAACGACTGGCCACACACGGATGGAGCTACGTAAATATTGACGACGGATGGGAAGCCGAAAACCGCGATGCCAACGGTAAAATTGTTCCTAATGAGAAGTTTCCTGACATGAAGGGGCTAACTGATTATGTACACAGCCTGGGCCTGCGTATGGGTATTTATTCATCGCCTGGTCCACGTACTTGCGGTGGTTACCTGGGTAGCTATCAGCATGAGGACGATGACGCGATTACTTATGGCCAGTGGGGTATTGACTACCTGAAATATGACTGGTGTTCATACGGCCGCATTGCTCCAAGTCATCCAAACCTGGACGAAATGAAAAAGCCTTACCTGGTAATGCGTGCATCGTTGGATAAAGCTAATCGCGATATATTATTTAGCTACTGCCAATACGGTATGGGCGAAGTTTGGAAATGGGGTGCCGAAGCCGGCGGTAACAGCTGGCGTACAACCGGCGATATTACCGATACCTGGGCAAGCATGTCAGGTATTGGTTTTAACCAGGACAAAGCCGCGCCGTATGCCGGCCCGGGACATTATAACGACCCGGACATGCTGGTAGTTGGCAAGGTAGGCTGGGGCCCTGCCCTGCACAATACCCGCTTAACTTACGACGAGCAATATACCCACATCAGCTTGTGGAGCTTATTGGCATCGCCACTGTTAATAGGCTGCGACATGGGCCATTTGGACAGATTTACCCTGAGCCTGTTAACCAATGATGAGGTGATTGCTATTAACCAGGATGCACTGGGCAAAGAAGCCCGTCAATATGTTAAGAAAGACGGCTACCAGATCTGGGTGAAAGAGCTGACCGGCGGCCGCAAAGCTATCGGCTTGTTTAACATGACTGATAAATATCAAACCATCAGTCTGCCTAAAACAGACGTAGCGCTCAAAGGCTTTACCAAATTCAGAGACGCATGGCGTCAGCAAAACTTAATCGCAGTAAGCGGCAAAGTTGCTCCACATGGTGTGTTGCTGGTAACAGTGTCTAAATAATATAAAAAGGATATAGAGAAGCCGTCCCCATAGCGCTGTGGGACGGCTTTTTTGTTTGTGGTTTTTAACCCACGCGTCATTGCGAGAAACGAAGCAATCTCTACACACGCAAATCACTATGCAGGGTGTAACTGTCGCGCAGAGATTGCTTCGTTCCTCGCAATGACGTGTTTGATTTTTTTCGAACCCCTCAGTTTATACCATATTGGTAATCTGCAGCATTTTTGAGACATTTATCAAACCTATTACGCTAACACCAATTAAAAACGCTGATTCAACCTTTTATGAGATTACCTAAAATCTTGTTTTGTCTCGCCTTGCTGTTTGTTACACTCAACGGTGTGGCACAGGTTAAAGTTGTTAACCTGAGATGCGAGTATCTTAAAGATCCCCTGGGCGTAGACGCACCGCAGCCTGTTTTAAGCTGGGAACTGGAAAGCAAAGACAAAAACATCAAACAAACGGCTTATCGGGTGATAGTAACAGATAATCAGCTGGCTATCAATAAGCAAACAGGAAGCATTTGGGATTCGAAAAAAGTAAACTCATCAGCCTCTGTACAGATAAAATACAGCGGCAGCCAACTGCGTGCAGGTGAGAAATATTACTGGAAAGTAATGGTGTGGGATAATACCGGCAAACCATCTGTCTACAGCGCCATCGCTATGTGGCAAATGGGTTTAATGGACAGCAAAGATTGGAGTGGCGCTAAATGGATTGCTTACGATGTATTGCCCGACGATAAAAAGATAGTCCCTTTTGCGCATGGTAATGGCCAAAAAGAATGGGGCGAGCGGAAGGACGTTGCGCCGCTTTTGAGAAAGTCATTCATCGCCAACAAAAAAATAGCCGAAGCCACTGTATTTATAAGTGGATTGGGGCAGTTTGAAATGCAGATAAACGGCGTAAAAGCCGGCGATCATTTTCTGGATCCCGGATGGACACAATATTCAAAACAGGCCCAATACGTAACTTTTGATGTTACTAAAATGCTTAACCAGGGTAAAAATGTTATCGGGGTGATGCTCGGTAACGGGTTTTATTACATACCGGGATCGCGCTACCGCAAGCTGACAGGAGCTTATGGCTATCCAAAAATGATTGCTAAAGTTCAGATTCATTATGCCGACGGTTCGCAGCAGGTCATCGTATCAGACAATAGCTGGAAAACCAAACCATCGCCCATAACTTTTTCGAGCGTTTATGGCGGCGAAGACTATAATGCCAATCTCCTGGAAAAAAGCTGGGGCGACGCTGCGTATAATGATGCTGGTTGGAGCAGGGTAAAGATAACCGCTGGTCCGCCACAGCTTGTAGCGCAATCGGCAGACCCGGTTCGTATCATGCAGCAATTTGTGCCGGTATCCAAAAAAGAGTTGCGCCCGGCAGTGTGGGTGTATGACCTGGGGCAAAACTTTTCAGGCATCCCTCAAATAAAAGTCAGCGGTAAAAAAGGTGATACGATAATATTACGCACGGCCGAACTGATTCATAAAGATGGTTCAGTAAATCAAAGTGCTACGGGATCGCCCAATTATTACACCTACGTATTAAGAGGCGATAGTGTTGAAACCTGGCATCCGCAGTTTTCTTATTATGGATTCAGATATATACAGGTTGAAGGCGCCATCCTCGCAGGCAACAAATCGTCGAAGCCGGTGATCAAAGAATTGAAGGGGCTTCATATCCGCAATAGCGCCCGGGAGATTGGAACTTTTGAGACTTCGTATGATTTATTTAGCAAGACCAATCAGCTTATCCGCTGGGCCATTCGCAGCAATATGGTGAGCCTGTTTACAGATTGTCCGCATCGCGAAAAATTGGGATGGCTGGAAGAAACGCATTTGATGGGCGCTTCTGTTCAGTACAATTATGATATCGCCGCGCTGTCAAAAAAAGTAGTTAGGGACATGATCGATGCGCAGACAGAGGATGGCCTCATTCCTGACATTGCCCCGGAGTACGTACAGTTTAGCGACGGCTTCCGCGATTCGCCGGAGTGGGGGAGCGCCGGAGTGATCTTTCCATGGTACTCCTATCAATGGTATGGCGATATTTCAATATTGAAAGAATCTTATCCAATGATGAAAAATTATGTGAATTATCTTAAAGGTAAATCAAACGACAATATTGTTTCTTATGGTCTGGGCGACTGGTTCGACCTGGGCCCGAAAAGTCCGGGAGTTTCACAGTTAACGCCGCTGGGCGTCACTGCAACGGCCATGTATTACTATGATCTGACCATCTTGACAAAAATAGCCGCCATTTTAAATTTGCCTGACGATGTAAAGCATTATGAACAGCTGGGTGCTGCCGTGCGGAAGGCTTTCAATGAAAAGTATTTCAATGAACAGACGAAACAATATGCAACCGGCAGCCAGGCGGCTAACGCTATGGCCCTGTATATGAATCTTGCCGAACCGCAATATCGTGCCGCCGTACTCGACAATTTGATAAAAGACATACAAAACCGTGGTTATGCGCTTACCGGCGGCGATGTTGGGTACCGGTATATTTTACGTGTATTGGAGGATGCGGGCCGCAGCGATATCATTTACAAAATGAATAACCATAGCGACGTACCCGGCTATGGCTTTCAATTGGCAAAAGGAGCTACATCGCTCACCGAATCGTGGGCCGCTTTGCCGGTGGTATCCAACAACCATTTTATGCTGGGCCATTTGATGGAGTGGTTCTACTCGGGCCTGTGCGGTATAAAGCAAGCCGAAGGTTCAACCGGATTTAAAAACATCGAGATAAGGCCCAATCCGGTAGGCGATATCAAAGATGCAGCAGCAAGTTATCATTCCATCCACGGCGTCATCGCTGTAAAATGGAAAAAAGAAAATAAGGTTTTCGATATGTCGGTTACCATTCCGGTAAATACTACCGCAACCATTTATTTCCCTGCAGAGTGCAAGAAAGCTCCGGTAAACACGGGCTCGGGGGTGTATCAGTTTAAGGTTGGGTATTGATAAATTAAAACAAATCAAATAGCATGAAAAAAACACTTGCTTTTTTTGTATTTCTTTCCATATTCAGTGGCTGTGCTCACAACCCATCTTCGGTGAAAATAATATTTACTAACCAAAGCGATAATCTAACGCATTTGACAATATCAAACGGATCTGATTCGGTTCAATTAACTGCAAAAAGAAATAATTCGGAAATGAAGGATTTGCGTTTTGAAAGAGTACCAAAAACTGATGGGCATTATCACATCCATATCAAAACTATCGGAAAGGATACTTCATTCAATTGGGGATATTATACAAATGGCTACCCGTTTGAAAAATCAATCAACATTGTTTATAGAAAGGACACTACTATTTTAAAGAGTGATTCTTATTAGTAGATATTCAGTTCGCCGCTCCCGCAAGCGCCGCGCTTGTGGGCGTTGAAGTTGCTGATAAACACCCGTCATTGCGAGGAACGAAGCAATCTCTACACAGGACAATCATTGTGCAGGTTGATTAACTAATGCAGAGATTGCTTCGTTCAATGACGCTAAAAAAAGATGCTTGCGGTAGCAACGTGAGGAATGTCTTTAATTCCTGTTTCATTCTTCTTAATTCGCACCGTCAAAATTGCTTGTTTTTCAATTGTTTGAATATTAGCTACTAACATGGGTTTTGCCTATAAAAATCCTGACGAATGCTTTGTTTCATTTTGTTTCACTCATTTTTTGTAATGGGCTTTTAGCCAGTTAGTTGATTAAAAATCTTGTTTCACTTGTTTCATTTGTTTCACACTCGCGTGAAACAGAATGCTAATCTGTAATCGCCTAATCTCTGATCACTTCCTTTTTGCTAACTTTGCGCGCAATGAGCAGAAGAGGAGCAAAGAACCAGGTTTTTGAGAACGTAAGCATTATTGATATTGCCGAAGAAGGCAAGGGTGTAGGCAAGGCAGACGATTTTGTGCTGTTTGTAGAAAAAGCAGTACCCGGCGATGTTGCCGATGTACAGGTATACCGTAGCAAGAAGAATTTTGGCGAGGCTAAGATCACCGCATTAAAGAAAGCCAGCGCGCACCGCGTCGAGCCCTTTTGCGAGCATTTTGGTACCTGCGGCGGCTGCAAATGGCAGCACATGACCTATGATGCCCAATTGCAGTTTAAACAAAAGTCGGTGTCTGATGCGCTAACGCGACTGGCCAAGATTGAAGTGGGCGATATGTTGCCTATCGAACCGTCGCCTGCTGACAGGTATTACCGCAACAAGCTTGAATTTACTTTCAGCAACAAACGCTGGCTGTATGATGGCGAGAACCGCGATGATGTGCAGCTGAACATGAACGCCCTGGGTTTCCATATTCCCGGCCGTTTTGATAAGATACTGGATGTGCATCACTGTTACCTGCAGGCCGACCCCAGTAATGATATTCGCAATAAGATTGACGAGTTTGCCAAGGCAAATGGCTATACGTATTACGACTTGCGCACGCACGAAGGTAATCTGCGTAACCTCATCATCCGCACCTCAACAACCGGTGAGCTGATGGTGATTGTAGTCTTCGCTTACGCGGATGAAAATGAAGTGAGCAAACTGATGGGCTTCATCGAGACTGAGTTCCCGGAGATCACTTCGCTGCTGTACATCCTCAATCAAAAGAAAAACGATACCATATTTGACCAGGAAGTTATAGCCTGGAAAGGTCCCGAATATATCCATGAGGAGATGCTGGGTATTAAGTTTCGTATCGGTCCTAAATCGTTCTATCAAACGAACAGCGTGCAGGCTCTGCGCCTATACGAAATAGCCCGCGACTTTGCCGGCTTTACAGGTAATGAGCTGGTGTACGATTTGTATACCGGCGCCGGTACCATTGCCAACTTCGTGGCCCGCCATGTTAAAGAAGTGGTTGGGGTTGAGTATGTGCCGAGTGCTATCGAAGATGCCAAGATCAATAGCGCCATCAATAATATCACCAATACAAAGTTTTATGCCGGTGATATGAAAGACGTACTGTCGGCCGAATTTGTGGCCGAGCACGGCAAACCGGATGTGATCGTCACCGACCCGCCGCGCGCCGGCATGCACCCGGATGTGGTTGCCCGCCTAATGGAAATTGAAGCCGAAAGAATAGTGTACGTAAGTTGCAATGCCGCTACCCAGGCTCGCGATTTGCTGGTACTGAAAGAGAAATACGATACTGTGAAAATACAGCCGGTAGATATGTTCCCGCATACACAGCATGTGGAGAATGTGGTGCTGCTGCAGTTGCGTAAATAGACATCTCCCCGGCCCTCTCCGAAGGAGAGGTAGTTGGATATGAGATGTAAAATAAAGAGTTAAGAAAGTCTCCTCCTTTGGAGGGGATTTAGAGGAGGTGATATGAAACCTGAAGAATTATTTAATGAAAACCGTGGTCAGCAGCCGCAGGAGCCGGCGGCCAATAGTCCGCTGATTAGTTTGCAGCATGACCTGAAGATATTTAGTGAGTCGATACGGGAAGTAGCTGTTGAGATCATGGTGGAGGGGCTTTCTAAGTATCCCATCTTTGTGGCGCACCAGCATGAACTGAAACTGGGCGAGCTGATCCTTGACCGAAATGAACTGAACATGGATTGGAGCATCCACGCTTCAACGATGGAAGAGTTTATTGAATTGGGCCTGATCAAAAAATCGCGCAAGGAGCATTTCATCAGCAACTATAAAAACCCGAACGAGTTTATGTGCGTTTTTGTGGTGGTACCTGAGGGCGCAAACTTTGTGTTTGTGCCGTATCAGTAACAATGACAAACGCGGTAAAAAGCAAAACATTTTTCCTTAGCTTTACTTCGCAAAGATTTCTATCTGACCATGGAAGACAAAAAAATACTCGTACTCAATAAACAGCAGATACAGCAAAAAATCGACAGGATTGCTTACCAGATCCTGGAGGATAATTTTGATGAAAAGGAAGTTATCATTGCCGGTATGTTACCTCGCGGTGGCTTTCTGGCAGCCCGGCTGAAAAAAGTGCTGGATGAGATCGCCCCATTTAAAAGTACACTGATCACTATCGACCTGGATCGTTTTAGCACCAGTCTTAATGCCAAGTTTGATTTTGATATCGAGATGTGCAACAACAAGGTGGTTATTTTGGTTGACGATGTGTTGAACAGCGGCAAATCGCTGGCTTATGGTTTTGGTGTTTTCCTGGATGTCCCATTAAAAAAGCTGCGCACCGTAGTGCTGGTTGATCGTAATCATAAAAGCTTCCCCATCAATACCGATTATTCAGGCATCGCGCTGTCTACCATCATCAAAGAACATATTGATGTGGTTTTGAGCGAGACTGGCGAAGAAGATGCGGTTTATTTGAAATAAAGAAAATTATCGTACCGTGAGTGTGGACACTCACAACTTTAGATGTTAAGCGTTGACGCTTGAAAAGGTGGAGTGATTGCTAATAAGAAATGTCATTCTGAACGTGGCGCGTTTATAAGATTCTTCGCTATGCTCAGAATGACAATATAGGTTTGAGCTTACACTGTCAGCTTTTTATATTTAATACGTTTCGGAGCAGTATCGCCTAAACGTTTTTTGCGGTTCTCTTCGTAGTCGGTGTAGTTGCCTTCAAAGAAGTATACTTGCGAGTCGCCCTCAAATGCCAGGATGTGCGTACATACGCGGTCAAGGAACCAGCGGTCGTGGCTGATGATCACGGCACAGCCGCCAAAGTTTTCTAAAGCTTCTTCCAGTGCACGTAAGGTGTTTACGTCAATATCGTTGGTAGGCTCATCGAGCAATAGTACGTTACTTCCTTTTTTTAGGGTGATGGCCAGGTGCACGCGGTTACGCTCGCCGCCTGATAATACGCCTACTTTCTTTTGCTGATCGGCACCGTTAAAATTGAAGCGGGATACATAAGCGCGCGAATTTAATGGACGATTACCCACCATAATGGTTTCCAAGCCGCCGGTCACGTTTTCCCAAACCGATTGGTTTGGATCAAGGTCGTCATGCATTTGATCCACATAACCCAGCGACACCGTCTCGCCAACGCGGAAGGTACCGGCATCAGGCTGTTCCTGACCGGTGATGAGGCGGAACAAGGTTGTCTTACCTGCACCATTCGGGCCGATGATACCTACTATACCCGCAGGCGGCAGCGCGAAGTTCAGGTTATCAAACAATAACTTATCGCCATAGCTTTTGCTTACGTTGTTGGCCTCGATAACCACATTGCCCAAACGCGGGCCCGGCGGAATGAACAGCTCCAGCTTTTCTTCGCGTTCCTTAGTTTCTTCGGACGCCAGCTTTTCGTAGTTGCCCAAACGCGCCTTTGATTTGGCATGGCGGCCTTTGGGGCCCATGCGCACCCACTCTAATTCGCGCTCCAAAGTTTTCTGACGTTTGCTTTCGGTTTTTTCTTCCTGAGCTAAACGTTTAGCTTTTTGATCAAGCCATGACGAGTAGTTGCCTTTCCACGGAATACCTTCGCCGCGGTCAAGCTCTAAGATCCAGCCCGCAACGTTGTCCAGGAAGTAACGGTCGTGCGTTACAGCTATTACGGTGCCTTTATATTGCTGCAGGTGCTGCTCCAGCCAGTCGATCGACTCCGCATCCAAGTGGTTGGTAGGCTCGTCCAGCAATAAAACATCCGGCTCCTGCAACAGTAGGCGACACAAAGCTACACGACGGCGCTCGCCACCTGATAGTACCGATACATTAGTATCCGGGTCAGGGCAGCGCAGGGCGTCCATTGCACGCTCCAGTTTGGTATCCAGTTCCCAGGCGTTCACGGCATCTATCTGATCCTGCAGTTCGCCCTGGCGGGACATGAGCTTGTCCATTTTATCGGCATCCTCATAATACTCAGGTAAGCCAAATTTTTCGTTGATCTTTTCGTATTCTTTTAGCAAGGCGGTGGTAGCGGCAACACCTTCCTCCACAATTTCTCTAACAGTTTTGTTAGGATCAAGCTCGGGTTCCTGGCTCAGGTAACCTACGCTGTAACCCGGTGAAAATACCACCTCACCGATGTTGGTTTTATCTATACCTGCAATGATCTTTAGCAGAGATGATTTACCCGAACCGTTAAGACCAATAACGCCAATTTTAGCGCCATAAAAAAACGACAGGTAAATGTTTTTTAGTACGGTTTTTTGCGGGGGATATACTTTACTAACCCCGGCCATTGAAAAAATTATTTTTTCGTCTGCCATATGATACGAGTGAATTATTGAATGAGTGAATGAGTGATTTTTCTGATTGAAAAATATCTGCGCAAATATGGGTATTAGCCCAGCCAAGTGCAAACCAATTGGTGAATTAGTGAGTGAGTGAATAGTAAATGAGCGATTTTCACCAAAAACACTCACCATTCACCGCTCCCCAATCACTAACTCACTTATTGAAAATGTGATTTATAGCTAATAAAAGCGATTTAACATTTTTGTTGCCATCAAAAACTACCCAGAATACATTATTTCTCAGTTTTTTGCGTTATTATTGGGCCAACCAAGACCAAAAGAAAACTAAACCAACACAATGAACCTTAAACCGATAGTTGCTAAACTTATAGCCGGCTGCTGCCTGTTCATGAGTATAACATTCAACGCCATCGCTCAAAAAATTATCCCGGTCGATTCAAGTAAAGCTCAAATATTACGCATTGATCCGTCAAATGCCATGGGTGGTAATGCTTCTGATTTTTTTACCGAGGTAAATTATATTCCCTTAGAAACTACTGAGCAAAGTCTGTTTGGCAGTATCAGTAAATTGGTAGTCACTGATAACTATTTTATCATACTTGACCATAACACACATTCAATACTCATTTTTAATAAAAACGGAAAGTTTCATACCAAAATAAAAGGTACAGATAGTGCGCCTATATGGGATTTTTCTGTGAACAGGTTTACCAAAGAGATCAGATACAGTAAGGACCAGTATAAAACCTTTACTTTTTGCGATTACAATGGAAAAGAGTTGCGCACTTTTAAAAGTGGTGGTGATCTGGCCAAGGATGAGGTTAACGATGGTAATATGCGCTATTTCGCTCCCGGCAAAGGGGTTTCATACAGTTTTCCTCATAGTATCGATTCTACATCCAAATTTTACAAAACCTATTCCAAGTCGCTCATTATGTTTGCCAACGAAAAAAATAAGGTATATGCTCAGGGCCTGGGGTTTGATGAGAGAGAGGGTAAAGATTTAAATATTATAACAAGCGGCGGTACGTGGTTTTTTAATACAGTTAGCGATACTGCATTTTACTATTCTAAGCCCTATTCTTTTAATATTTATACCATCAGACCTGATGCCATAGCACTTTCTTATAAGTTGATTTTTCCGTTTTATGTTGCATTACCTGGCGATTTTACCACTAATCCTGACTATAAAAAGAAACAGATAGAATATATCGAAAAGCACCCTAAAACCATTTATGGTATCGCTAACTTTTATCAGATAAAAGATAATCTGATTTTTAAAGCCGGGAGCTGGAATATCTACGAAGAAGACAATCTGATCTATAACCTGCGCTCAGGAACTTTAATAGCATACAAACATATTTTGCAGGACGAAAAATCATATTTCCTGCCAATTTATGACAACTCAAATTGGGGTAATACCTTTAACAATACCGGCATTTTGGCTTGTGCTGATGGTTATATTTACACTTCGGCTTCGTCATTGGGTATGTTTCAATACCACGAAAAATATGCCGACCAAAAAGCAAAATATCCACCGGCTTTAGATGAGTATTTTAGGAAGGGGTCTCGCAAAGATAACCCGGTAATTATGCAGCTTAAGCTTAAAGACAATTTGTAAAAACGCCGTTAGCCATTTTTATATCAACCCAAACTTTTATCACAAACCATCTGCACAACGTGAACAAATATTTAAAACTCGCTGTAGTGTGTTTTTGCTGCACACTGCTATTTAATACCGTTAAAGCACAGACCCCGCAAAAAGATACTATTAAAGTAGGTACAGTTATCGGTTTGATGCGCGATAGTGCACATAACTATGTAATGCAGGCCACTACTCTGGCAATTTACAAAGCGCAAGGCAACGAGTTGGTAAGCTACCAGCTGACAAATAATTTTGGCCGGTATCAATTTAAGGAGATACCTGTTGGGATGCCCTTGTATATAGTGGCAACCCATATCGGCTACCAGTCGCTGAAGAGAGAATTCACCATATCGCCCAAAACAAAAACAACCGACCTTAAGACTATAAACATGCACCGCCTTGATCTTTCATTAAAAGAGGTCACCATAACGGCAGAGCAGGCCCCCATGCAAATGCATGGCGATACGCTTGAGTTTAACGCGGGGGCGGTTAAATTGGAACCCAATGCCACTGTAGGCGATATGCTGCGCAAGTTGTCTGGCGTTACCGTTTGGGCCGATGGTGTGATTACCGTAAACGGCAGAAAAATTGACCAGCTGTTGGTAGAGGGGAAGCCATTTTTTGGCGGCGATAATAAAATAGCGCTCGATAACCTGCCCAAAAACTCGGTACAAAAAGTACAGGTTTACCAGGATAAGAACGATCCTGATCCCGTGAATCCGAAAACCAATATGAATGTGGTGTTAAAGAAGGATAAAAAGGACGGCATATTTGGCAAATTTGGTATAGGGTACGGCACTCACCAACATTATGCGGGCGACGGCATGATCACTTATTTTTCGCCCAAAACACAGGTGAGTTTGGTGGGTGCCTATAATAACGTAAACAAAACTGCCTACGATGTGAATACGCTTATGCGATTTAATTCATTTAAGGGCGAGGGTATAAATGACGACTATCACAGTGATTTCAGGAAAGCCGGAGTAAATGTGTTTCGTGGCGGGGGCGCAACGTTTTCGCAGGATTTTAGCAAAGATTCTGATCCGCGGCAGGCTTATTTTAAAACCAATATGCTAAAGGGCGAAGTTTTTAGCAATGATCTGGATAATAACACCATCAGGCAAAGTGAAACCATTACATCATTGGGCAACAACACTCACCTGGACCAAACATCAAACGACACGCGCCATAGCAATGATTTTAGCCTGCGCTCAAATGGAAGTTACGAAAAACGTACTGAGCATAACTATATAGGTGCATCATATAATGTGGTCAATTCGCAAAATACGTCGCAGGCTGCGCAAAACAGCACCTCGGTAAATGATAAAACCAATGATGCGAGCCAAAGCCTTGCCCAGCAAAATTCTACCCGAAACTCTACTAATGCCAGTGGTTCTGTATCTTTTAATACTAATAGATACTACGACTTCAGCAAGCAAAAATATAAATCGATAAATGCCGAATTTAAGTATGCATTTGATTTAAATCAAAGCGACGAGGCCAGTAAGAACATTACCAATTTTACCGCTACTGATGCTACACAAAACAAGTATTTCAATCGCCAATATCAAAAAAATATAGATGGCGGCACACACACCATAACCACCAATTTCAGAGATATCACCAGGTTGTTTCAACGCCGCGGAAATCAATTTATGCAGGTGGCTATTACCAACACCATAGCTCTGCGTCATCAAAATGAAAATGATAATGTGGGCGATTTACTATCGGGTGCTACCGCTTACACAGCTAATAAAGATCTTACCAACGTCAGCCATTATAAAACTATAGATGAGCGCCCTGGCGTAATGCTTTCTAAATATCTTTATAAGGGGCTTGATAACCGTTATTCTAAAAATTGGAGCATGTCCGTAAGTGCGCAGGGGCAATTTTTTGCGCAAAAAAATGAGGCGTTACAAACTTTTCAAAACCTGGACAGAGCATATCACTACTTCACACCATCGGCCAATATAGGTTATAGCGACTATGAGTACGGCGATTACTCAAAGAACTATAACTTAGGTTATAACACCTCAGTAAATTACCCAACTGTTAATCAGTTGGCGCCTTTGATAGATAATGCCAATGTTTACAACATCACGCTTGGTAATTTAGGGTTAAAGCCGGCATATACGCATAATCTGTACCTCAACTACTACTATTACGATCAGAAAAAGAAAAATCCGCTAAATTATAATGTTTCGCTTTCGGCAAATATGGTCAGAAACAATATAGCCGATAGTTCAAACTATGATGAGTTGGGCCGCGTTGTGCATCGTTTTATTAATGCGGCCGACAGCAAATCTGCCAATTATAATGGAGGGATAAATAAGGCTTATAATATTAAAGATCACCAGTTTCAGTTTTCAAGTAATTCGGGCGTTGGTTATTCGCAATATACTACTAATGTTAACGGGCGGGATTACCTGACCCAATCAAGCTCGCTTAACGCATCGGCAGTGTTGATCTACAGCTTTAAATCGATATGGTCTGCCGGTGCGGGCGAATATTTCTCCGGCTCAAAAACCCACCAGGGCACTTTGAGTCGCTTTACCAATTATACCTGGACAACTAATTTTGGATTTGCTTTCGCATTTCCAAAAAGTGTGTTCTTTAATACCCGGGTAAACATTAATAACAATAAAACATCGGCATCAGACCATAACGTGTATTATACCATTTGGAACGCCGATTTTGGTTACAGGTTCCTGAAAGGTGCAGAAGGCGAGATCAAGCTATCGGCCCTTGATATTTTGCATCAAAACAAATCGCTGGAAAATTATATCGGCACAAATAGCCTTACCACCACAACTGCCAATGTATTACAGCAATATTTTATGCTGACACTGGCTTACTATCCGCGCCACTTTGGGTTGCATAAGAAGAAGTGATCAGAGGTTGGAGATTAGTTGATTAGGAAATTGTTTGATAGCAAGGCAGGCAGAGCCTGTTTTCAACAACTAACCTCTAATCTCCAATCTCTAACTGCCGCTCCCTGCCGTAATGTCACACTTGTGGTAAATTGCTGTCTTTTTTTCCACAGTTAGGCACTTTTATTCCTATACAAAACTAAACTATTGTGAAGCTGACATATCAAACAGGTAATTAACGGCGTTATAACATCAATTTAACTTTAATGCCGGTGATTTTTATCAATAAATATTGCATAAAGTTTTAGTTTTGATACATTGCACATCATAATAATGTCTGATTATTGGCCAAAACAAAACTTGGCAGCAATATTGTTGATAAATAGGGAAAAACAAGGCGTCCTAAGTGAAGCAACTAATTGATAACTTAGGGCGTATAATAGGAGTATATATGGAAGCAAAATTTTCGCCACGGGTTAAGGATGTGATACAGTACAGCAGGGAAGAGGCATTGCGCCTTGGACACGACTATATTGGTACAGAACATCTTTTGCTTGGCCTTATCCGTGACGGAGACGGCGTAGCTATAAAACTGCTTAGAGAACTGGCAGTAGATACAGCAAGATTACGTCGCTCTGTTGAAGACGCTGTTAAGGGGACTATAGGAACTAACGTACATATTGGCAGCATTCCGCTAACTAAACAAGCCGAAAAAGTATTGAAGATAACTTACCTTGAAGCTAAAATATTTAAAAGCGATGTTATAGGTACTGAGCATTTATTGCTGTCTATCCTTCGCGATGAAGATAATATTGCATCACAAATACTGATGCAGTATAATGTTAACTATGAGATATTTAAAGGAGAAGTTGAGTCTCATAAAAATAACATCACTGACGAGATGCCGGGTTCATCAACAGGTGGTGATGACGATTTCAAAGAAGAAGAGTCATTTAACCAGCCAAAAAAAGTATCTGACATTAAATCAAAAACTCCGGTACTGGACAACTTTGGCCGCGATTTAACCCGCGCCGCCGAGGATGGCAAACTGGATCCGATTGTTGGTCGTGAGCAGGAAATTGAACGTGTGTCTCAAATTCTGTCACGTCGTAAAAAGAACAACCCTATTCTGATAGGTGAGCCGGGTGTTGGTAAGTCTGCCATTGCCGAAGGTTTGGCACTGCGCATTGTACAACGCAAGGTATCGCGCGTGCTGTTTAACAAACGTGTGGTTACTTTAGATCTGGCCTCGCTGGTTGCAGGTACCAAATACCGCGGTCAGTTTGAAGAGCGTATGAAAGCCGTGATGAACGAACTGGAAAAATCTCCGGATGTGATCCTGTTCATTGACGAGATCCACACTATTGTGGGTGCCGGCGGCGCTTCAGGTTCATTGGATGCGTCAAACATGTTCAAACCGGCATTGGCTCGTGGAGAGATACAATGCATCGGTGCGACTACCTTAGATGAATATCGTCAGTTTATTGAAAAAGACGGTGCTTTGGATCGTCGTTTCCAAAAAGTGATGGTTGAGCCTGCTACACCTGACGAAACCGTTGAGATATTAAATCGCATAAAAGAAAAATACGAAGAGCACCACGGTGTTACTTACACTCCTGAAGCTATCGAGGCTTGTGTTACTTTAACTACAAGATATATTACCGATCGTTTCTTACCGGATAAAGCTATTGACGCTTTGGACGAGTCTGGATCACGTGTGCACTTGACCAATATCCATGTTCCGCAAGAGATCCTGGATATTGAGAACAAGATCGAGCAAATAAAGGTTGAAAAGAACAAAGTTGTTCGCAGCCAGAAATACGAAGAGGCAGCTAAACTGCGCGATACTGAAAAGCACCTGCTTGAAGAATTGGAGCAAGCTAAATCTGCCTGGGAAGCTGAGACAAAATCAAAACGCTATACTGTAACTGAAGATAACGTTGCCGAAGTTGTTTCAATGATGACCGGTATCCCGGTACAAAAAGTTGGACAAACCGACAGCCAGAAATTGTTGAACATGGCTGGTACCATGGGTAACAAGATCATTGGCCAGGAAGATGCCATCAAGAAATTAACCCGTGCTATACAACGTACTCGTGCAGGTTTGAAAGATCCTAAAAAACCAATTGGTTCTTTCATTTTCTTAGGTCCAACAGGTGTTGGTAAAACCGAGTTGGCTAAAGAACTTGCCCGCTTTATGTTTGATACTGAAGATGCTTTGATTCAGATTGACATGAGCGAGTACATGGAGAAATTCGCGGTGTCTCGTTTGGTTGGCGCGCCTCCGGGCTACGTAGGCTATGAAGAAGGCGGACAGCTGACCGAGAAAGTACGTCGTAAACCATACGCAGTTGTATTATTGGACGAGATCGAGAAAGCTCACCCTGATGTATTTAACATCTTGCTGCAAGTATTGGACGAAGGTCAGTTAACCGACTCACTGGGCCGTAAAGTTGATTTCAGAAATGCCATCATTATCATGACCTCAAACATTGGCGCACGCCAGTTGAAAGACTTTGGTCAAGGTGTAGGTTTCAGCACCAGTGCTAAAACTACCCAGGCCGAGCAACACTCAAGAGGTGTGATCGAAAATGCATTGAAACGTGCTTTTGCGCCCGAGTTCCTGAACCGTATTGATGACGTGATTGTGTTCAACTCGTTAGGCGAAGAAGAGATCTTCAAGATCATCGATATCGAATTGGCTGCATTGTTTGGCCGTGTTAACAGCCTGGGCTTTAAAATTGAGCTTACATTGGAGGCTAAGAAGTTTATTGCCGAAAAAGGATATGATTCGCAATTTGGTGCACGTCCGTTAAAACGTGCCATCCAGAAATACCTGGAGGACCCAATTGCCGAAGAAATTCTGAAAGGCGAATTGCATGAAGGCGACACCATGACAGTTGATTATGATAAAGGTGCCGAAGAGATAAAAATATCTGCAAAAAAGGCTTCGACTAAAAAGCCTAAGCAGGAAGAACAGAATTAATCTATTTTAATATTAAAAAATACCCGCCTTTTCGGCGGGTATTTTTTTGTAATATTGCGTGTTCTACCTGATCTGAAATTAAAATTTAAAAAAAATAAACTAACCATTAAACCTTTTTGTTTTACAAGTATCTTACTTGTGAAAAAATATTAAAGACTATGAAAAAACTCTTATCAATCGCTTGTGTGGCCCTTGTAGTGGCAGCGTTAGCTTCGTGTAAAAAAACATATGTAACCAACGTTACACCAAATCAAACATTTACCTCAACTATCACTCCGTCACAATGGATGCAAACAACCGATGGTAAGTCAGATTCAGTTTCAATTAAATTGCCCAATGCGTCTAACTTTTTCTTAAATGACAGTGACGCTACTCTGGTATATTTTTCTTACTTCCAGGGCGTATATGAGCAAATTCCTGAGGTTTATAATGGAGTTTCTTATAGCTATTTTCACTACGTAAGCAATGGCAACCTTTACCTGGTGCTGTATGCTCAGCCTGTAAATGGCGGTACCCCGGTTAAACCAACCGACAATGTTTTCGTTAAATTGGTATTGATCCCATCAGACGCGGGAAATTAATACAAGTATATATTAGTTTATTAGGTAAGAGGCCGGCCATATTTTGGTTGGCCTTTTTTGTTAGATCTGTCCCGTTAAGCCGAAATTAGAATTACATTAAATTTAATCATAATGCTTTTAATTGTCATCCCAGAGTCATAGCTTTATAAAATAACAAATGTTATGGTTACTAAATGTTAATACCCCCGTTTAATTTCCACCCGGCAAAAGCGATACTTATAGGATTGTTTTTTCTGCTTCCGCTCGTTTCAAATGCGCAATCGATTACGTTGGCTAATGGTTTTGCCCATAATGACTATCGTCATAAACGCCCTTTATTTGATGCCGAAAACAATGGCTATACCCACATAGAAGCCGACGTTTTTTTGCACGATAACAGATTAGTGATAGCGCACATTAACCCTTATTTTAAAAGAAACCGTACGCTAGAGAACTTATACCTGCTGCCGCTATTTGAGCAGGTACAAGCCAACAATGGTAGCGTATATGAAGGGCACAGAGAGCCGGTGACACTGATGATCGACATCAAAACCAACGCAAAAAAAACTTACGAGGCGCTGCAAAACGTGCTTGAGAAATACAGACCCATGCTGTCAAGCTATGACGACGGTGTGGTGACCACCCGTGCCGTTACCATTGTACTTTCAGGCCATAAACCCTATGACGATGTTAAAGCCGCCAAAAATCGTCTGGTATTTATTGATGAAGATTTACGCAAGGTTGCACGCGATACCGTCGCCAACGTTGCGCGCATGGCTAGCTGCAAATATTCAAAACTGTTAAAATGGAGAGGCATCGGCAATATTTCGGTCGGCGAACGGCAGCGTCTGATGAATTACGTGCATATGGCCCACAAAAATGGCGACAAGGTAAGGCTATGGGCCTCACCCGAAAATAAGATCGTCTGGAACGAGATTTTAAGTTGCGGTGTCGATCTGATCAATACCGACAAGTTGACCACCTTAAAAGATTTCCTGGTTGAGCGGTCGGCTGAGTCAAAATAATACCATTGTTTTCACGGGACAATAATATTGCGGTGCTCGGAAGTATGTACACTAAAGTACCCCAGAGTATTACCCTCCACAAAATTGTTCTGCGGATTAGTTGGCGTACTTGAAGTAAAGCTATTAGACTGTAGTTCAAAAGTGTTCCAATAGTTATATACGTTTTGTTCTATACATTGCATTTCGATATCTACGCGGTCGCCGCTTTTAATCTTAATATCATTCTGGTATAGGTAGGCTTGTACCAGGTGCCCGTCATTAAACTGATCATTGCGGGTAAATACGCGTTTTACCTGCGTGCCGTTTACTGAGAGAATAAACCGGTAATAATTAGCCACCTTAGGTGGGTCTTTGTAAAACACAATAATAGTTTTTTCTGCATCGGTACCAATGGTTTGCACTGAGAGCGCAATGGAGTCGATAAGTACTTTTAAGGGCATGGTTGAAGCCGCCAGGTAATCTTTTCCGCCAGTATGAACCCTTAACTGATAGGTTTGATTGTATCCCCCGGTAAATGAGGTGGAATAATAGGCACCCGGAGCACGTTCAATCAGTGTAGTCGACTCGCCTTTGGGGTTTACAAATTTTACCGTGGCACCTTTTACCGGCTGGTATTTATTAGGGCTATCCAGCGCTGCGGTGCGTGAAATAAATACAGATTGCGGCCCGAGTTGATCGGTTATATTACCTTCAATAACCAATTGCGGTGCGGTGCTGCCTAATTTAAGGTCGATTACCTTTTTGCACGAGGCCCATGCCAGGCTCAATATCATTACTATCGCTAATATGTACTTCGTCTTCATTGCCTAATAGGTAAAATTATAAGTTATAGACGGTATGCGCCCAAACAAGCTGGTTTTTACAGCTTGTGTACGCGACTTGTCGTTTGGATCGTCTTCAAAAGTTATGGTATAAGGGTTTTTGTGGTTGTAGGCATTATACAAACCAAATGTCCAGCTTGAATGGAAACGTTTATGCGGTTTGCCTTCCAATGTGGCGCCTAAATCCAGACGGTGATAAGCAGGCATACGGTCTGTATTGCGATCGGCATAATAAAATGTTGTTAAGCCGCCTATCTCATATTTACCATGCGGATAAGTTACCGCATTACCTGTACCGTAAACAAAGGTGCCTGAAAGCGTCCAGCGGCTGCTTAGTTTATAGATGCCTACCACTGAGATATCATGCGTGCGATCATGCGTTGCCGCGAAATAGTGCCCATCGTTAACACCATCAAACTTATTTTCGGTTTTTGAAAGGGTGTAACCTATCCAACCATTTAATCGTCCGTAACGTTTCTTAAAGAACAGCTCCATGCCATAAGCGCGACCTTTGCCATACACCAACTGCGACTCGACGTCCTGATTGGCAATCAGCTGCGCGCCGTTCTTATAATCGATTTGGTTTTTCATGCCCTTGTAATAAATTTCTGACGAAAACTCATATAGGTTATTATCCAGATTTTTAAAATATCCCACCGCCACCTGGTCTGATATGCCCGGTTTAATGTTATTACTGCTCATAACGTACAAATCGCTTGGCGAACCAGACGTTGAGTTGGATATTAAATGCATATTCTGCGTATTGCGGTTATATGATGCTTTGATGGAATTTTGATCATTCAACTTATAACTTAAAGAGAAACGCGGTTCAAAAATGCCATAAGTTCTCACAATATCGCCGCTATTATAGTTTTGATAATACAGCGGTACGTCTGTGGGGCTGTAGGTGGTAAACTTGCCTGGTCCGAGTAACGCAAACAACGAGTAGCGGACACCGTAAAGAACATCTATATTGTCGCTTAACTTCCAGTCGTCAGAAACATAAACTGCGGTCTCAGCCCCGTAACGTTGTTGTATGGATTGCGGATTCACTTCAGATCTGTTTGATGATGTGATATCGCCCGGCGCAATGGAATGATGTGTGCCGTTTATGCCGAAATAAAGCGTGTTCCTGTCTGACAGGAAATATTGAAAATCTTCTTTTAAACCAAAATCGCGAATGTGTGAGCGCACCTTGAAATCATTGTTAGCCATAAAGCTTTGGATGATGAAATCATAGTTACTGTAAATCAATGACGAGTTCAGAAACAGCCTATTGTTGAACACATGCGTAAAACGTAGCGTAGCGGTTTGATTACCCCAGTTAGTGCCGAAGTTGTCTTTCAAACCTAAAACATCTTTACCAAAATATCCCGACATATAAAGTGTGTTCTTATCATCAAAGCGATAATGAAACTTGGCGTTCAGGTCATAAAAATAGAGACTGGCCCCACGCGTAGTAGAGTCTGGCGAAAGCTTCAGGAACATATCTGCATAGGTGCGGCGGGCGCTGATCATGAAAGAGCTTTTATCCGGAACTATTGGCCCCTCAACTTTAAGGCGTGAGGCAATTAAGCCAATGCCGCCTTGTATGTGAAAGTTTTTGTCATTGCCATCAATCATCTTAATATCCAGCACCGACGATTCCCGGCCACCATACTGCGCCGGCATACCGCCTTTATACAGGCTAACATCTTTAATGGCGTCCGAGTTAAATGTCGAGAAAAAGCCAAACAGGTGAGAGGCATTGTAAACAACAGCTTCGTCCAGCAGCACCAAGTTTTGGTCTGAATTGCCGCCGCGTACATAAAATCCTGTATTACCATCGCCGGTTGATTTTACGCCCGGCAGCAATTGTAAGGTTTTGATAACGTCCTTCTCGCCAAATATCACCGGCACATTATTTACCTGACTCAGGTCAAGGCGATTTACGCCCATTTGTGGGTTATCTATATTTTCGGTTTTGTTGGCCTTGCTGGTTATGGCTACCTCTTGTAGCGTATTGCTGTTAACCAGTAAAATGTCAAGTTGTGCATCTTTATTTAATTTAACAGCTTGGGTAACCGTTGTATAACCTACATAACTAACTTCCAAAGTATAATCGCCTTGGGGTGCAGTTAATGAAAAAAAACCATAGCTATTAGTGACGGCCCCGCCATGCGGTAGTTCTTGCAGGCGAACAGTAGCGCCAATTAAAGTTTCGCCGGTGGCGGCATCTTTGACGATGCCGCCAATGGTATATTTTTTTTGTGCGTGCGCAACCTTTACAAAGCAAACAGATGTCAGCAAAAAAAGAATAAAAAGTAGATATTTCTGCATATAAGATTTTCGGCTACCGGCAGCTGAAATACTCTACTACCTATAGTCGGGTTATAAATGGGTATTAGTTGCCCAAAGATATTACTCTGAGACATTTATAACGCACAAAATCAGCAAATAGCATAACTGTGGCTAAATTATCAGTAGGCTCTATTAGCCAACGCAGAAACGCAATATTTTGAATCCCTGGCAAAGCAGCCGCTGTATCGCAGTACGACAACTCCTGACGATAAAGTTTTTGAATCCATCAGCTCCAATTTTTGTGGATGGTCAAATAACAGCATCCCCCGCCCGATAGTTACCGGGTATAGCCATAACAAGTACTCATCAATCAAATTAAACTTGCTGAGGTACTGAACCAGTGTACGGCTGCCATAAACAATAATGTCTTTGCCGGGCTGCTGCTTAAGTTTTGAAATTTCCCGGCGGATGTTGGCTGAGATAACCCGCGAATTATCCCATCTCGTTTTTTTTAAAGTGGTTGAGCAAACCACTTTTTCGCAGCTGTTAATCATAGTGGCATAAGCCAGATCGGCACGCGACAGCAGCAGGCCGGTACTTACAGCGGGCCAGTAGGCGGCCATAGCGCTGTAAGTATTTCTGCCTAAAAGTATAGTGTCGGCGTCGTTGAGTTGCTGCGCCAGCAGGTCGGCCATGTCGGTGGTCCAGTTGTTCAGGTGCCAGTCCAGCCCACCGTCAGTTGCGGCAATAAAGCCGTCAAGCGTTATATTCATCGACACTACTATCCGCCTCATATCAATCCCTGCCTTGTTTTATTTACGCCGGTACATATTTAAGGGCCACAATGCCCACCTCAAATGGATGCGCCTGCACCAGCTTCAGGCCAAGCTTGCCAGCAAGCAATTTAAAAATCGGCATACCATTGCCAATGGCCGCCGGGTTTACAAACAAATAATATTCGTCAACCAACCCCGCTTTAATTAATGACGACGCAAAGCCTGCACCACCATAAGTAATTATGTCGCCCCCTTTTGCCGCTTTCAATTTTTTGATTTCTTCAACCAGGTCGCCTGTGGCTACAGTGGCGTTATCCCAGGCAGATTCGGTCAAGGTTTTAGAGAATACTACTTTCGGGGTGTCAACCATTTTACGGCTAAACTCGTCATTACCCTCAGGTGTCTGCACGGCCGCCGCCCAATGGGGGATAAAGCCTTCGGCCAGTTTGCGCCCCATTGTTATGGTATCTATCGGGGCGTTCAGCTCTTTAACGTAAGCTTTGATGTCGTCGCCCCATCCCCATGACATCCAATCCATCTCGCCGTTAGGGCCTGCCACATAGCCGTCTAAAGACATCTGCATCTGTAATTTTAGTTTTCTCATGGTTTCAGATTTTTTGGTAGATGTTTATGCCTGCGCTTTTTGCAGGTTTGATTTTTTGATGTAGTAGATGTAAGCAACTACGCCCAGCGCAATAAAGATCAGCATGAAATACCATGGACCTTGTGGGTTCGGTATGCTGCATACTGAATAAGTGGCGCCAATTAAATCAAACATTAAGCCGGCGTAGGCCCATTCTTTTAATCGGGCCGGTAAGCCCGGTATAATAATGGCCAAACTGCCCAATATCTTGGCATACCCGAGAAACGGAAGCAGGTACACAGGGTAACCTAAGCCATCGTGCATAAATTTAACCGCATCGGGCGTTGACATAGCATCAGGAATAGCTGAAAATATCATAAATGCAGCAAATAGTCCGTTAAATACCCAGAATAAAATCTTTGTTGTTTTCATTGTTTTAATTGTTGTTTATAGAGTGATTTGTTTTAAGTGATTTACCATACAAATGTACAATCCCAATTTGCCCCCTGTGACGTAGAGTTGGGACATTATAAGGGGTGATTTGAGACATGTAGTTTTTTGTTTGAAGGCTTTTAGTAAATTTGATAAATAGCTTGTAGCAAAAACAAGTTAAACAAAAAATAAAGATGAAGCACGTTTCAATTTTAGTCCCTTACGATTCGGTATTAGCAGCCATTTTTGATCCGCGGTATATATTGACTGCAGTAAACCAGTTTTTGATTGACGATGGCAAAGAGCCCGCTTTTGATGTAAAACTGGTGGGCATGGAGCCGCATATACAATTGAGCGGCGGCGCTTTTTCTGTAAATACAGATATTTTATGTGCCGATATTGAAAAAACCGACCTGGTTATTATCCCGGCTTTGAGTGGCGATATGAGGGCTAGTATAGCCCGCAACAAGGATCTGGTGCCATGGATCATCGATCAATATAATAAGGGCGCAGAAGTAACCTCTCTTTGTTTGGGGGCTTTCCTGCTGGCCGAAACCGGTTTATTGGATGGAAAGGAGTGCTCCACACACTGGTTGTTTGCCAATGATTTCAGGGCGATGTTTCCGAATGTGACTTTAACCGATGGCAGCATCATTACTGAGACCGGACATTTATATTCAAGCGGCGGCGCTTCTTCTTACTGGAATTTGTTGCTGCATATTGTCGAAAAATATGTGGGCCGCGAAATAGCCATACGTGCCTCCAAGTTTTTTGCAATAGAGATTGACCGTAAGAGCCAGTCGCCGTTTGTGATGTTTAACGGGCAGAAAAGGCACGAGGACGAGCCGATAAAAAAAGCACAGGAGTTCATCGAACAAAATCTGACCGAAAAAATATCTATCGAAGATCTGGCTACGCGCTTTGCTATTGGCCGCCGTCACTTCATCCGCAGATTTAAAAAGGCCACCAACAATACGCCTGCTGAGTATATCCAGCGGGTAAAAATTGAAGCCGCCAAAAAGCATCTGGAAAATACCCGCAAAAACATCAATGAGGTGATGTATGATGTTGGCTATACCGATGTAAAAGCTTTCAGAACCGTATTTAAAAAAATAACGGGCTTGTCACCCATTGATTATAAACATCGCTACAATCGCGAAAATGCGGCTTAGTTAAGCGGCGTGTTCCTTAAATGCTCAAGGTTAATGGCCTGGGCACCTCCCGGCGCTACCCATTTTTTAGCCTCTGCGGCCCATTGCTCAAACTTAGGCTTGTTTTTTTGCTTGTAGTAGATCAGGCAAATATTGTAAGACAGTTCTGCTTTTTGCTCGGTAGTGCAGTGAGGCAGTGCAGCCTGGTAGGTTTGTTCGGCAGTTGCCATGTTGTTCGAGAAAACCTCTTCATAGATTAATTCCTTATAAACGCCAAAATCTGTCGGCCTTGCAGCGAGCGATTGACGCAATAACGCCTCGGCCTTGTCAAATTGGTGCATTATGTCGTAATAATACGCATACTCAAAATCAAGACCGGGAAAGTTGGGGTTGATTTGTTTAACTCTTTCCAGGTAGGTCAAAGCTTTAGCACTTTCATGCCACTCATTATAAGTAAAGGCCCATTTTAGTAAATAAGCCGGCGATGTGGTATCAATTTTCATACTGTCTAACCAACTTGGGGTGGCTTTTATCTGCAGCTCATCAAACCTGCTTTCAGGTATCCAGGCTACTTTGACTTTACTGTTTTGCAGGTGGATGGTTTGGATAGCGCCTGTCGGTGTTTTGGTTGGCACGTAAACATTGCCTTTTATTTTGAAAGTACCTTCGCTGTGAACGGCCAGGCCCAGTTTGGGATCCATGTAGATGTAGCCGTAACGGTAAGTGCTGTCTTTATTGGTATAAAGGGCGGTCCAGTGATTGGTGCTCTCAATAAATCGTTTATCAAAGTTTAATTTGGGCTGATCTTTTTGTTTACAGGCAGCTAACAGCACTATGCAGCTAAAAATTGCGAAGAAAGGTTTCATTACAGCGGATACCGTGATTTATAATTAAAGTCTAAAATTAACTAAGCGGGCAAACATATACAAAAGCTTTTGCAAAACCCTATTTTTGGCGCATGAACATCCGCCCGGCTACACTTAATGACATCCCGCAAATTATGCAGCTGATTAATGAGGTAGTACCCATAATGCAAGCTGCCGATAATAACCAATGGGGCAGCAAGTATCCTAATCCCGGGGTTTTTGAGACAGATATCAACAAAAATCAACTTTGGCTGGTTGAAGACGCCGGAAATATAGCCGGCGTCATTGCCATCACCACCGATCAAAGCCCTGAATATGCTGATGCCGGCTGGGATATTAATGAAACTACCATAGTAGTGCACCGCCTGGCGGTAAGCATTCATTATCAGGGAAAGGGCATCGCTGCTCAAATGATGCACCAGGCCGAGGTAGTGGCAAGGCAGCTTGGCTTGACAAAAGTACGCGTTGATACCAATGTGGTTAACCGGGCCACAAACAAACTCTTCCCTAAACTGGGTTATGTTTTTGCCGGCGAAATATCATTAGCCGGTAAAACAGGCATGCGGTTTAATTGCTATGAAAAGATAATTTCACTTTAGCGATGAGTTATCGCTTAAAAGGGTGACACCCTTTGTTGTTTTGTTTCTTGATTGACAATTTGCAAACGTTTGCACAGAAAACATAAACACATCTCCCTCAAAACAAATACTTTTGGCGCCATAACCAGGTAATAAACCCTAATAAAATTATTACGATTGATGCGCCCTAAAAATGGGCAAAATTCATTAAAAAGCTATAATTTTAACAGCAGATACCCTGATACTATTATGAAGCTGTTTTTGGCTTTGTATTAACCATTATATCCCCTTAAATCAACAACACACCATGATGAACAACAAAGTCTTGTTTAAAAAAGAACTTGTAGTAATGCTGCTGATGCTTGTATTTGGCTTCAAAGCAAGTAAGGCCCAGCAAAACGCGAACCCTTATCTGTCTGCAAAAGATACCGCATCGGTCCCGGCGGAGATTGAGGATCCTGAAAATATCGGCATCAATAAAGAGCCTGCACACGCTACTTTAATGCCTTACGCTAATTTGGCGGAGGCTTTGAAAGCTAATCGCCGCGCATCATCGCTGGCCATAAGCCTTAACGGCATGTGGAAATTTAACTGGGTGGACTGGCCACAAAAGCGCCCGGTAAACTTCTACAAAAACAATTACGACGTATCAAAGTGGAAAGATATTAAAGTGCCTTCAAACTTCCAGGTTGAGGGTTATGGTACGCCTTATTACAGTAATTTTACCTACATCTTCCAGAAAGATTTTCCGCATGTAATGACCGAGCCTAAAAACCCAAAATATACTGCGGTAAAAGAACGTAACCCGGTAGGCAGCTATCGCCGCGACTTTAACGTGCCGGCTAACTGGAACGGCCGTCGCATATTTATCACTTTTGATGGTGTGGATGCCGGTTTCTTTATCTGGGTTAATGGTAAAAAAGTCGGCTACAGCGTAAACAGCCGTAATGCTGCCGAGTTTGATCTGACCAAATATGTTCATCCGGGTAAAAACATGCTGGCGGTTGAAGTATATCGATTTACCGTAGGCAGCTACCTGGAAGATCAGGATATGTGGCGATTGAGCGGTATTTTCCGTAACGTAACTTTATGGAGCGCCCCGCAAGAGCATATCCGCGATTTCTTTATTCACACCAACCTGGATGCGCAATACAAAGATGCCGACCTGGTGGTATCATCTAAAATTAAAAACTATGGCAGCGTAACAACGCCTGCCCGCCAGATATTGGTAACCCTTTACAACGGTAGCGTTAAAGTTCCAGGCGCTGTGGTTAAGAAAAACGTACCTGCACTTAAACCGGGCGAAGAAACTATGGTTGAAACCAGCTTCCACGTAACTAATCCGCAGAAATGGACCGCTGAGACGCCAAAATTATATACTACGGTAATCAGCCTGAACGAGGGCGCTAAAACCATTGAGACTATTTCTCAACGCACCGGCTTCCGTTCAATTGAAATTAAAGGGCGTCTGTTTTTGGTTAACGGCGTGCCTATTAAACTAAAAGGTGTTAATCGCCACGAAAACTGGCCAGACGATGGTCACGCAATTACCGAGGCGCAGATGATACGCGATATCGTGCTTATCAAACAAACCAACAGCAACCACGTGCGTACCTGTCACTACTCTGACGACCCGCGCTGGTATGAGTTGTGCGACGAGTATGGCATTTACCTGGTGGCCGAGGCTAACTTAGAATGTCACGGCGCCTGGGATCAGTTTAATGAAGAACCAAGAATTAAAGCTGCGCTGATAGACAGAAACGTTGCCAACGTAGAGAACTTTAAAAACCACGCGTCGGTAATTATCTGGTCGTTAGGTAATGAGTGTGGTAGCGGTGGTAGTAACTTCAGGGCTATCCTGACAGCAATTAAGGATATTGACACCAGTCGCCCAACGCACTACCAGGGTTTTGGTATCGGCGATAAAAATCCTGCCGATATGGACAGCGAAATGTACACCAACGTTTATGATCTGGAAAAACATGCTAACGATCCAAAACTGACCAAGCCATTCTACCTGTGCGAATATGCACACGCTATGTTTAACTCAATGGGTTCGGTTGATATTTATAATGATTTGTTTGATAAATATCCGAGCCTACTAGGTGGTGCTATCTGGGAGTGGCAAGATCAGGGTATCTATAATAGACGCGACCCTAAACACCCTATCACGGCCTTTGGCGGTGGCTTTGGCGAATATCCGAATGACCGTTACTTTATTCACAAAGGTGTTGTGTTTTCAGACCGTCGTCCAAAACCACACTATCCTGAGCTGAAACACGCTTACCAATGGATATCCATCAAAGCAAAAAGTCTGGCCACTAAGACCTTCACTATCAAAAACCGTTACCAGTTTATCAACCTCAATAACCTGGATGCTAAATGGGAGTTGAGCGAAAACGGCACCGTAATATCATCAGGCAATATCGCTCCCGGTTTGATTAACCCAGGTCAGGATAAAGATATAACCTTGCCTTATATTGTGCCCAACAAACCGGGCGCCGAGTACTTTCTGCGTATATCGTTTCAGTTGGGCGTGGATAAGTTGTGGGCCAAACGCGGCTTTGAAGTTGCTGAGCAGCAGTTTGAGCTGGGTACAGCAAAACCTGCGGCTGCTGATAAATCGCAAGGTGCCAGCTTGTCGTTAAATAATGGCAGCAACGACATTAAAGTAAAAGGTGCCGACTTTAGCCTGGTGTTCGACAAAAACAAAGGCACTTTCACCAAAATGGAGAAAGATGGCGACAACGTATTGCGAGATAATGGAGGCCCAATGCTGCACTTGTGGCGCGCGCCTCACCAAAAAGATGATATATGGGCCTATAATGATTGGATGAAAAACGGCCTCGATCAGATTAAATGGACTGCTAATGATGTGAACGCTGTACAACTGGCACCAAACATAGTTCAGATCAGCGCTAACTTAACCGGCGTGGGTAAAGGAACTTTTGTGGTTCGTCATAATGTAATTTACACCATCAATGGCAGAGGCGAGATCAAATCTGAAAACAAGGTTGACTTTAGCGACCCTAAACTGGTACTGGCCCGCATTGGCGTGCGTATGTTCCTGAACCAGGATTTGAACCGGTTTGATTATCTGGGCCGTGGCCCGATGGAAAACTATGCCGACCGCAAACAGGGATCGGATGTTGGCCATTACTCAAGTAGTGTGGTTAACCAGATGACTGGCTACGAAAAACCAATGGAGCAAGGTAATCACGAAGATGTGCGCTGGGCAAACCTTAACGCTGCAAATGGCCTTAGCCTGAAAGTTAAACAGGTTGACTCACTAATGCAGGTAAGCGCCCTGCCATACAGCGACGAGGAAATGACACCGGTTGAATACAAGATTGACCTGCCAAAGAGCAAAGGAACCGTGCTTTGTATCGACCATAAAACCTTAGGCGTAGGCTCAAACGGTTGCGGTCCGAAGCCGCTGGAACAATTCAGGCCATATGCTGTTGCAAGCAGCTTTAGTTATGAGCTTGTCCTGGCGAAAGCGAAAAAATAATACATAAAATAGTTGTATAGACAACGTGAAACGGAAAAGGGCGCATTTGCGCCCTTTTCCGTTTGCTATTTTGTGCCGCAATATACTATCTTTAAAAGCTGAAGGCCATCGCCTGCCAATAAACACCTGTTTACGTATTAATTGAACAAACCATGCTGCGTAATAAACTGATAGCTATTTTATTATTGTTGCCCGCTGTAAAAGGGTATTGCCAGAAACAATCTGCGCCCACGCCGCAATGGCGACCGCAATATCATTTTACGCCTGATAAAAACTGGACAAACGACCCCAACGGTTTGTTATTTTTGAACGGCGAGTTTCAGTTATACTACCAGCACAATCCTTTTGAAAATAAATGGGGACACATGAGTTGGGGCCATGCTACCAGTAAAGACCTGATCAGTTGGAGGCACCTGCCGGTTGCTATACCTGAAATTGTGCATCCGGACACCACCACATGGATCTATTCAGGTTCGGCCGTGTTGGATAAAAACAACACCAGCGGATTCGGTACTAAAGGTAAGCCGCCTGTGGTCGCCATTTTTACAGGCGATCAGCCTAAACAGCATAAAGAGTCGCAGTTTATAGCCTACAGTAATGATGGCGGTATGACGTTTACCCAATACAGCCATAACCCGGTTATTGATTTAAACAAAAAGGATTTCCGCGATCCTAATGTTTTCTGGTATGAGCCTGCCAAACAATGGATCATGACAGTATCAATGGTGGACGAACACATGGTGCGTTTCTATGGCTCGACAAACTTAAAAGAATGGACAAAGCTAAGCGATTTCGGTCCGGCTGGATATACCAGGAATGGCTGGGAGTGCCCGTCGCTGTTGCCTTTAGTGGTTGACAACGATCCGAAGAATGTGAAATGGGTATTGTTTGTATCATCGGGGGGCGATCATGGTCCGTTGATCCAATATTTTGTGGGCGATTTTGATGGAACAACGTTTAAAGATGATAACGACGGCAAACAGGTATTGCCGGTTGATTATGGCGATTGCTTTTATGCCGCTATAGCCTGGCGTGATGCCCCGCAAAACAAAAAGATATTATTAGGATGGCTGCAGGATGGCCGCCGTGAAACTTACCCATGGAAAGGCCAGATGTCTATCCCGCATGACCTGTCGCTAAAAACCACTGGCGAAGGTTTAAGATTGATACAAGCTCCATCGTCCATAGTAACCAAAGCGCTGCCTAAGTATGCAACAGAAAAGCCGCTGTTAAAGAAAAATCTGCCGATAGCCGACACTCGTATCAGCCTGAACAAAGAGCGACCTTACAGCGGTAACTCCTACTGGATAAATGCTGAGTTTGATGTTAACAAAGGCACCAGGAAAGTAGGCTTTAACATTGTCGAGAATCCCGACATCACCAAAAATGTAAACGTTGGTTATGACGCTGAAAACGGGCAGTTGTATGTTGATTGCACCATATCAGAAATGGGCAACAAATCGCGACGCAACCTTACTCAAACAGCACCAATGAAACCTGAAAACGGCATAGTGAAAATACAGGTACTGGTAGATAACTCGTCGCTTGAAGTATTTGGCAATGATGGCGAAAAGGTGATTTCAACCATGATCTACCCGGATGTTAACGCCACCAATCTATCTGTATTTGCCGAAGGGAAGGCAATCATAAAATCAATGACCATCTGGGATTTTAATCAGCATAAATAACCCAATCTCTCGTCACGTCATTGCGAGCGAGGAACGAGCGTGGCAATCTTTACACGATAGTTATTGAAGCTAAGCAGTGTATAGATTGCTTCGTTCCTCGCAATGACGCGATGGTGTTCTTACTTAATATCTCACGCTGTCCGAAGTTTATGTTGCATTCACTTAATATCCACCATATTCAACACAATACCATTCCCCTCAGGCTGCATCCTGAAAATTGAGCTGTTGCCCGGCTTGTTGAAGCTGCCTTTGATGGCTTTTAGTTTATAAGGGCGGTCTTCAAACTGGCAGTCCAGCTCTTTGGTATCGATCTTTTCGAAAGGCAGCTTGTCTGTCGGCGGTGTGTTTAGCTCGAGGTACCAGTCGAGCTTAGTTTTGCTTACCAGGCTCATTTTGATCTGTCCCTCAGACAGGTCGATCTCTATCGAACCCTTGACAGTTGTAAGCGGCCATGAAATGTGGAGGGTGCCCGTAGCTGTTTTGCTGAATTTAGGATCGCCACCGGACAATAAAACCTCACCCGCATCGGTTTTGGCTTTGAAACGAAGACCAGCCAAGTCGTGACGTTTGCTCCAGATGTAGCCATCAACTATTGGCAGCGTGAAAAAAGTACATTCGTTTGAAGTAACCGGCTGCGTTTCATAAACCGACGGGAAAGTTTCATCAAACAAATGAATATCGCGTATGCGCAGGTTATTATTCTCCCACAATAAATTAATGCGGTAAAAACGGCTGTTATACCATGATGTCTTTAAATCGCTGCCCTGAATATCTTTGCTCACTGAAAACGAAGTAGGCGGTGTTACCTTATAATTCCTCTTAAACCATGCACCCGACTGCTCCATAGTTTCCACACGCAGCTTATGCTGGTCTCGCAGCCTGGCTATAAGCGGCATTTGTAACTCAAAACCTTTCTTCATGGCATCCCAGGTAAATGAGTTTTCCTGACCGGCCTGGGTGTAATTAAAGTTTACCGATTTATCGTCGACCAAAGTTTTAAAAAACCAATGTACCCAAGTAGAGTCGCCGCCGCCGAAATGATAAACAGGCTCCAGCGTGATCACTCCCTGGCGGCTCGAGCTAATGCCGGTATCATACTGGCGCACCGGGTCGCTACCTAACAGCCTGAAAATAGGCACCGGTATTTGCTGCGCTGCGTGCTGCGCCGGCATGTAAGAGTTAATCTTGCTCGGGTAATAAGCCTGGTTCCAGTAGCCGCCCCAAAGGGTATAACCATCGGTGCCATACTGGTCTTTACAATTAGCAGAGGCGACGATGTGGTATTTTTGATACATATAATTCAGACTGTAAGCATCAATAAACCATGAAGCCACCGTTTTTGGATAATAGCCGAATATCTTTTTAAAATCATTAAAGTAAGTATCTATTAGTTTCTCGCGCTCGGCAGGCGTGTAGCCGGTAGAGAAGCCGATGTTGGCACGCCAATCCCACGGATAGCGGCCGCGCCATTTCATACCTGAGTTTTCAACCAGCGGCTGCGGTATTTCCCACCATGCGCCCACCTCGAAAGTGCCTTTGGGCAATGAGGCCAACAGGGTTTGATAGCGCTTATCCATCAAAGCATCATACTGTAACAAGAACGTACCGCTCAGGTGATATTTCTTCATAATGGCAACCTGCTGCACCACGGTCTGGTACAAAACATCCTCGGTTATCTTAGCGTCGCGAGGTTCAAGCAGGCGGATAAAGTTGACTATGTTTACAATTTTAGGCGTTGGTTGAGCAGTCTTCACGCCCTGCGCCATTGCCGAGAGGCTGCCAAGACATAACAGGTATATAAGCAGTTTTTTACTGATGTTTTTAAAGTTTAGCATCATAAGTATAGTAACGGATGATAATTGGATGAACAAACATAGCATAAGTTGGGCGGTTTGCTGTCCTGAACTGTCTTGGCTTTCAATGTTCTTTTTTGTCATGTTGAGCGATAGCGAAACATCTTATACGTTTGACAGGCCTCGGCGTATAAGATCCTTCGCTATGCTCAGGATGACAAAGCGGATAAAATAATTTTTCTAACGAAGTCGAAGCGGGGTAGTGTAAATTGTTTTATTTGGTAGTAAATCTCCGTATCATTGACCAAACCAATACCACCGCCATGTTAAAACCCAAACTGTCTGTTTTATTGCTGTTATTATTTTGTGCGATGAACAGCGTCGCGCAGCAAACCAAAACACCCATTGGTGGTATACGTATAGCCTGGGATTACCATACGCTGGTGAAAGTATCATCAAACAATGCGCGTTACTCGGGCTACGCGCGGCTGATACAACTGGCGGACAATTCATTGATCTGCGTTTATGAGGCCGGCGGTGTATACTGCGTAAAAAGTACAGACATGGGCAAAACCTGGTCTGACCAGACATTGATAGCGCCGAACGTTGATCATGTAAACATGGCCGTGCCTGATATTTTGCAATTGAAAGATCACTCGTTGTTGGTTTGCTACAACCCGCGGCCCAATCGCAGGCCTGTTGATAGCACCAAACACTTCGCCATAAAAACCAAAAAAAGCTATGACAGCGGTCATACCTGGACTGACGAACGTACGCTTTATGAAGCCGACTATCGTTTTGAGAACGGCTGCTGGGAGCCTTCGGCTATACAATTGCCAAATGGCGATATTGAGCTGTTTTTTGCGAATGAGGGCCCGTACCGGCAATCGGACGAACAATGTATATCGATGGTAAAGTCGAAGGATGGCGGTTTAAGTTGGGCGGCCGCCAAAACCACCAGTTTCAGGCCGCATTCGCGGGATGGGATGCCGAGCCCCATCTTGCTACAGAATGGTAAGGAAATGGCTTACTCGATAGAAGATAATGGCTTCAGAAATTTTAAACCGACTATCATCCGCAGTACGCTGAAAGATGATTGGGCAAACCCTGTTGGTGCTAACGATGTCAATCGCAACTTCGCGTTAGCAAATAAAGTAGCTGATAGCCTTTACCTGGGCGCCCCATATCTGCGGCAGCTAAAAACCGGTGAAACTATATTGTCATACCAGGGCACTGAGGGGCGTATCAACAACATGAATCATAGCGAAATGAAGGTTGTGATTGGCGATAGTGAGGCTCGCAATTTTGACCGGAAGTCGGTACCGTTTAATATTGCCGGCGATAAATCAGGCTTATGGAACAGCGTGAGCGTTTTGAATGATAATACGGTTGTAGCATTAACCAGTACCAGTAGCTTTTCTGCGAATCATAATGCTGAGGTTTGGATGGTCAAAGGACATGTAATGCCGGAATTGCGTGCTAAAAAGGTGGACTTAAAAAGTAAAAATAAATCAGAACAACCTAACTCAAAGCCAATTTTTATAGGCGGTAACGGCCCGGCAAACCTGACAGCTGATCTGAATTATAACGATAAGTATCTATTTGTTTTGGTTTCAGTACATGCTGATAAACAGATTAAAAATAACTCCTTTACTATTTACATCGATCCGCAAAATAAAAATTATGATACCCCTGGTAAGGGCGTATTCAAGATCAATATAGGCGGAATGAATGGGATGAGTATGTTTGAAGGCAATTCAGGCCAATGGGAAATCAGGTCTTCTAAAGGTATAATAAACGATAACAGCGGCGAGGGTGTTGACAGCTATTTGCGGGTAATCGGTATCCCCTGGTCAATAATTGGCGGCAAGCCGACAAGTGGTAAACGTATTGGGTTTAATATGGCTTTAACCGATATCGACGGCCATACCGAAAATATTTCGGCAAATGAAGCAGATAAACCTTTTACTTGGTGCACACTTAAACTATATTAGCAGGCCAATTTATAAAACACCATAATCACAAAAATGAAGACAATAAAGAATATGCTGTTAACCGGCGCCGTTGCTTTGGCAGCCCTATCGGTTAATGCACAGTCGAAAACTGCTGGTGCCGAAAAGATCTGGTCGGCGGCTAAAGCTAATCAATGGTACAGCCAGCACCGCTGGATTGCCGGTGCCAACTTCATCCCGAGCAACGCCATCAATCAGTTAGAAATGTGGCAGGCCGATACTTTTGATCCGAAAACTATCGACCGCGAGCTTGGCTATGCCGAAAGTATTGGTTTTAACACTGTGCGCGTTTTCCTGCACAGCGTAGCTTATGCTGAGGACCCGAAAGGTTTCAAATCGCGCGTTAATCAGTTTTTGACCATCGCCGCCAAACACCATATTCAGCCGCTTTTAGTGTTTTTTGACGATTGCTGGAACAACGACCCAAAACCGGGCAAACAACCTGAGGTTAAAGTGGGTATCCACAACTCAGGCTGGATGCAGGACCCTGGTGTACCGGCCCTTAAAGATCCAAAAGAAATGGTCAGGCTGGAGCATTATGTAAAAGACATATTAACCACTTTTGCGCACGATAAACGCATTTTGCTTTGGGATTTGTTTAACGAGCCGGGCAACAGCGGTAAAAAAGATTCGTCAATGCCTTTATTGCAGAACGTATTTGCATGGGCACATGCTGTCCGTCCCGATCAACCTGTATCAGCCGGTTTATGGAACTGGACCTTTGAGAAACTGAATACTTATCAGGCACTAAACTCAGACGTGATCACTTATCATGACTATGACGAAGTTGGTCCGCACCAGCGCGTAATACAGTTGTTAAAAACTCATGGCAAGCCGTTGATTTGTACTGAATATATGGCTCGCCCGCGTAACAGTACGTTTGGCACTGTTATGCCTATGCTGAAAAAAGAAAACGTAGGCGCTATTAACTGGGGCTTTGTAATGGGCAAAACCAATACTATATACGCATGGGATACCCCGATGCCAAGCGGTGAAGAGCCAAAACTGTGGTTTCACGATATCTTCCGTAAAGATGGCACTGCCTACAAACCTGAAGAGGTTGAGCTGATTAAAAAGCTGACATCAGAAAAGAACTAAGAACCCTTTCGACTATAAATAAAAAGCGCCATTACATTTTTTGTAATGGCGCTTTTGTTTTTAATACCATACGTCATGCTGAACTTGTTTCAGCATCCCACTTGCTAAGTCCTTCTGGTGGGATGCCGAAACAAGTTCGGCATGACATACAATTTTTATTTTGTGATTCTAATGTGCGGTAAATTTATTTATTAATCCCCTCTGCTTTCTTTTTCAAATTTTCTAACCAGGTACGTAAGGTTTTATCCAGCCCCTCCTGGTAAAAGTCTACCTGTTCAGATACCGGGTCACCTTCTAATGATTCGGCGGTGCTTACCAGCACGCCATCGTCCATGTCGCGGAATAGCCATATATGAATGCCCAGTACGCCGTTTATAGTGCCCGACCAGGCTATTTTTTGTCCGGGAATCAATTCACTGATAGTCGACACGATATCCATGCCGCCAATGGTCCAGCTAAAAGTTTTGCCGATAGCGGGCGGAGCGTCAATTTTCGACGCAGAGATCTCGGCGTTCCAATCGCTCCAGCTTGAAATATCGGTATGGATGTTCCATATATCAATCAGCGGCGCGTTGATTATGATCTCGTCGTTAGTAATAACCGGGGCTTTTGGATTGATGTTCATAGTTGTATTCTTGATAGATGGTGTAATGCAAATATCCTACCAACTCAACACAGTAAACGGGCTCCTTGTTTTGAAGGCGCTTATAAGAAATGTCGCCGCTATACTTCCTTATTGTAAAATATCCGTGTCAACATTTTGCGCGATTCACCATCCGGGTCATGCTGCACCCCGCAGGTGTTGTTAAATACCATCATGGCGCCATTGTCGTCATTAAAAGCGGGCCATTCGGGTAGGCCGTCATGATTTGGGTCGCCGTGGCGGGCAAAGTTTATCCAGGCTTTGGCAACCTTATCGCTTAATGCCCTGGCTTCATCGCTTGATCCGGTATAGTTTTCTGCTTTATCTGTATTGGCAAAGGCAAACGGTATTTCGCTGCAATGAAATGACCGTGGGCGGCCATCCAACTGCGGTGTGTGCCATGAAAACATGTATAGAAACGTCGGTGCCGCTTTTTGAGCAGCCTTTCTGCTGGCTTGTAAATAGGCCATAGGGTTTTGTGCGCTTACGTAGCTGAGCAGCTCTATAGGTTTATCGTTAGGGTGCGAGCGACGTAAGGTTTGGACTATGCTGCCGGCTTTATCGCCGTATTTATCAGCCAATCGTTTTACCAAACCCTGTTCGTCCAGTTTTTCAAGCGGCGCATTGTTTATGCTATACGATACCTCGTTACGACAGGTACCCACCATAAACGGTACGTTGGCGCTTATGGCTGGCGCCGTTGGGTCGAATGGGTGAACGGGTAAGATCTTGCCATCAACCACCGGTTGTAAACCCGCACGGCCAACATCAGGCGGTACTTTGCTGCCTAACTTGTCGCCGGCTTTATCGAGAGCAGCTTGTAATCGCTCATTTTTTACCTGGTGCAGATCGTTAATGTTTTCTTTGGTGATTTGCAGATCGGCCAAAACCAGCTCAGTAATCTGTTTGGCATAGGCCGGTGTCGACATTTGTACAATAGAATTACTCTGCGAAATGGCCCTTTGAAACAAACCCTTCGCCGAAGGCATAGCCATTAAAGTAATTACCTTACTGCCGCCGCCACTCTGCCCAAAAATAGTGACATTGTTTTTATCGCCTCCAAAGTTGCCGATGTTATCGCGCACCCATTGCAGGGCAAACACAATATCCAGCATCCCTACATTAGCTGAAGATGCATATTTACTGCCATAATCTGACAGGTCCAGAAAGCCATAAGCGTTCAGCCGATGATTGATGGAAACTACCACCACATCGCCCAGCTTCGTCAGGTTCTCGCCGTCGTAAGACGGATGTTCCTGGCTTGAGCCGCTTGAAAAGCCTCCCCCATGTATCCAAAACATCACCGGGCGTTTCTTGCCGTCAAGCGCGGGCGTCCAGACGTTTAGTCGCAGGCAATCTTCATCCTGAAAACCGTCAATCCACTGGTATAAAAAGCCATATTCCTGTGCCAGCCAGCCGCTGTCAGGTTTCTGCGGGCAGATAGGGCCATATACCAGGCAATCGCGCACATCTTTCCACTTCTTTGGCTTTTGGGGAGGCATAAAACGGTTGTCGCCACCGGTTGGTGCGCCATAAGGTATCCCCTTAAAAGTTAAAATATTGTTGCGGGTATAGCCGTGTACTTTTCCGTAACGCGTATCGGCCACTGCGTTACCGGCCGACGCAAACACTTTGCCGCCTTCTTCCGCTTTTTCCGGCTTAGGCTCGGGCGTGGCAGCAGCAGCCGGAGCTATGTAACTCAGTCCGGCCGCAGTAGTAAGCAGCCCGGCCTTTTGGAGAAATTGTCTGCGGCTGTTTTTCGTCATAGATTGATTTGGAGCGATGATTATTCAATAATAATAACTTGCAAGGTAAAGCAAAATGTCGTCCAATCAAATAAGATGCATGATGAATTAACCAACCCTCTTTCCGACGAAGTCGAAGAGAGGATCGCCTAGTGCAGCGTCGGCGGGGTGAGTCCCCGGCGCGCGTTCATATCTGTCGGATGGACTCACCCGGTCATCGCCCCGCTCGACCACCCTCTCTTCCGCAAGCGGTAAAGAGGGTTTGTATATCGCTAACGATGCAAAAAAGCGCTGATAATTATTGCAATGCCACAGATTATGAACCCCACAGCAGAGATTGATAATTTCCCTCCACCACCCAAAGTATCGGGTATACCTTTTTTAATATCCTTAATTCGGAGCGAGATGAGCCATCCACCTATTATTATGAAACCTATCCCCCATGCTAAATTCGAGATCATATTTAATTTATCGTCAATTATTTTCTATCAATATCTCACCGCCGATACCTTAACCGGCCCCAGCAGCCCTGACGATTCCAACCCTTTATTCATGTTTGGCATCACAAAGGCTTTTACTTTACGCTCTGCTTCAGGGAGCTTGCTGTCGCCAATTAAACGGTTAACCCAGGTGTTTACCACTTTTACCTCAATTTTATTGGCGCCCGGTTTTAAAGCGCGGGTAATATCCAGTTGGTATGGCGGCGTCCATACACCACCTACATCAATACCGTTAATTTTTACTTTGGCAATGGCGCGGGCCAACCCCAGGTCAAGTATATAACTGGTTCCTTTTGCTAAAGCGGTGATGTTAAAGCTATTGTGGTAATAGGCCGTGCCTGAGTAATATTTAATGCTGTCGTTCGCGCTTTTCGACCAGTCAGTTAGCTCATTAAAAACAACCGGCTTGGCTGGTCCACGCATTTTACTATCGAAATTTACCGTCCACGGTTTGTTGATAGCTATGGTTTGTATGGCATGCGGATAGTTTGCGCGACTGGTATCTTTCTTTGTCCCCGGCTTCCGGAACACAATAAATGCACTCTCATAAGGCGCCAATTTCATCGGTACTGTCGTGCTGCCCTTAGCTTGATAGTAGGATGGCAGCGCGCGTCGGTCACCATTCACAGCGTTCCATAATTCAGGCTGCAATCCGCTGATGCGGAACTTTGGCGAAATATTAACCGTGCTTGTTTTTTGGTTGGATATAAAATAGATTGAACCATCTTTCAACTGCCGATGGATAAACAAAATAGAATCGCTTTGCGCGATCTTACAATCCGGAATAACCTTTACCAGATCTAAAGCCTGCTGCATATCCATACCCGACAGTACCATGCCTTTGCCGTAGTGGTGAACCTTTACATTAACACCATCTATATCGCCCCAAAGCTCATATGCCATAGCCTGCACCAGATTGTCCGCTTGCGGATAACCCTGTAAGCTCGGCGAGCGCTTTGGTTTTGGACCGAGGATAACTGCACCTTGTGCCACCAGCTCTTTCAATTTTGCCAGCAACTCTGGGCGCATAGTTTCCAGTTTCGGCAGTACCAGGATGCTGTAATTAATGCCGTTTGGCAGGTAAAGTTTGCCATTTTTTACGCTAACGCGATTTTTAATTACCTCGCCGTTAATGTAATCGAACGAGTAACCTTGTGGTAACGCGGGGTCAACAACACCGGTCATTTTTGGGGCGTCCTCGCCGATAAAGTAAGCTACATCAGCCGCATAAATACCTTGCTGCAGCATCAGGTTGCAACGTTTGCTGTATTTCAGGAAGACATCCATATCATAAAACCACGTATTGTGGCGGTTAAACTCCACGCCAAACCAGGTATCTATTCCGGGCAGGCTCTCGTCAGGTTGTTCTATGTAGACGTGCAATAAGGTGTTATTAATGCCCTCGGTAAAAAAGCGGTCGCCCCGTTTTTTAAACATGGCCGGGTAGCGCCAAAAGGCATCCCCGGCAGCCGTGAACGATTCGGCCGATACCTTAGTTTTACCATAAATATGTGCCGATGAAGAAGCCGCCTTATTCTCGATATCGCCCAGGTCGCCTTCACTCCAAAACTCGCCGCCAATTTCATCGCTCTGACCACCATACTGCAAAAACTCGCCCGGATAACCCCAGTGCCCATAGTTTTCCAGCCAGGTAGTCAAACCATGTTTATGGCTGACGTCGCGCAGGCCGCCCACGTATTTATAAGAAACATCATCAGCAATTAAACGGCGCAGGTCCCACAGAAAACGGTCAGACTGATCTGCGCTACCCACAACCTTGCCCTGCATCACCGGGATAAATGGCACCGGGTCATAATGATAAGCCTGCTTGAATTCATTGATCAGCTCGTCCGTCCAGTTTTGGCCGCCGGTTTCGTAGCTGTCCTCAACGGTAACTTTCAGGCATTTGCGATCTTCAGCCGGAATGCGGCGCAGAATCTCGCCCAGGTAAGCATCAAAGTGCGAGTTGATATGTTTAATGCTCATCTTGTCAGCCTCCAGGCCGGTTCCCTCAGGTGTAGCCGGCGAGTTTTTCACGCCGGTTGGTGTCATGCCGCTGCGCTCAATGATCCAGTTGCCTGCAGGTACTTCCCATTTCAAAGTACCATCGGCAGCCATGTATTTGCTGATGTCGATAACCTTTGTTGGGTCGATGACATACTTGCTGTTATCGATAACCGGCTGCTGTGGCCACTGGTAAGCGTCCCAAAACGGATGTGGAGTGGGCCACATTTTGGCTTCGGTTTTTTCGATATAATTTTCAACCACAGGCGTGCCCGACAATTTGATTTCGGCAATCTGGCATTTATTAGATGCATGCGTGAATACAATCCTAAAATCTGTACTAGTGGTTGCCGGGATGGAAACAGCCACCGGACCGAACGGCGCGAAACCTACGTTAAGTGCGGTATTCCCTCTGTCGATCGCGAAATGTTTGACAGTGGTATACTCGCCATTAACTTTTGCCCGGACATCGCCGGAAAAACTAAAACCCTGATGGCCGGGAATAATGGTAAGGCTACGCGCGGTAAATGGCTGTGCTGCGGCGATGTTAAATGAAAATGGTAGTCCGCGCGGAATGGTAATGGTAGTCGCTTCATTGCCATCCATTAAATTATTTAAGCCATTAACCTGTGGGTTTGAAGATAGACGTGGTTTCAAATCAGCAATCGATGTATTGTAGTCAGCTGCTACCGGATAGGCAATCACCCGCACATCCTGAAAAACATCAATAGGTTTAGGCAATACGCCGTTAAAAGCCTGTGGACCTTTAACCTTGGTTTGCGATGATGCTAAATACCGCATAGCCTGCCCCGGCTTTACCCACGGCCCGCCCGACTGGCTCCAGCCCGGACTGTTAAATAATCCAATATCGATATGTAATCGGGTAGCCGTTTTTAAAGCTGTGTGCAAAATATCCCACCACTCGGGCGTGAAAATTTTGACTTTGCCAACAGGCATATCGTCAATACCAATATTACCAATGAAGGCCCGGTTAATGCCCACACGTTTCATAGCTTCCAGATCTTTCACCACGCCCTCTTTCGAGATATTGTCTGATATCCAATACCAATAAACGCTGGTTTGGATATTGTCAGGCACGGTAATGAACCCCGTTTCGATGGATTTGAAATTAGGTAGCGAAGCGTCAGGCACATGCACAACCTGTGCATTGGCATCAGCCATCACGGCGCCCGATAAAAGCAGGCCGGCAAAAAAGCGTTTCAAGCTCATTGTGGTTTTCTGTAGATTGGTTTACATATGGCCGCGACGTTGCGCGGTATTGGTTTTAGCAAACATAATGTTTGTTGGGTGGATAGCTGTCATGAACTGTCCTAATGTAGTAAAGATCTGTTACGCTGAGCTTGTCGAAGGGCGAGCAATGGGCATTTACACTCATGCTTCGAGTATCTTAGCATGACAGCCGACAAATAAAGCAAGCTGCCTTACCCCAAAATAACTAACTTCGCAAAAACACTACATTACATGAATACAGCTGACGAAAACTTTGCAAAAACCGGTTTAAACCTACCGCCGGCACCTGCACCGCTTGGGGTTTATAAACCTTATGTGATAGATGGGAAATATTTATACGTATCAGGCCATGGCACAGTGCAGGACGATAAAAGCCTGATCATTGGTCGTATTGGTACCGATATGGATATGGAGCAGGGTAAACTCGCAGCAAGGCAAGTGGGTTTAGCGATTTTGTCGACCATTAAAACTAACCTGGGTAGTCTGAACAAGGTAAAACGCGTGATCAAAGTGCTGGGCATGGTAAATTGCACGCCCGATTTTGAAAAACATCCTTACGTGATTAACGGTTGCAGCGAACTGTTTGCGCAGGTTTGGGGTACTGAAAATGGCATCGGCGTACGCAGCGCGGTGGGCTTTGGCTCATTGCCAGACAACATTCCGGTTGAGATTGAAGCCATGTTCGAACTGGAGGAATAATATATTATGTCCAACTGGTACAACATATCTGACATCGACCAGCTAGATACCCCGGCACTGGTGGTTTATCCTGACCGTGTGGAGCAAAATATTGCTACGCTGGTAGGTGCCATCGATAATGCCGACCGGTTGCGGCCGCATGTTAAGACGCACAAAACCAAAGAGGTTACGCAGCTTTGTATGGATGCCGGTATCCGCAAATTTAAGTGCGCTACCATAGCTGAAGCCGAGATGCTGGCGCTGTGTAATGCGCCTGATGTTTTGCTGGCCTACCAACCCATCGGCCCTAAAATAAAACGACTGGTTGCACTTATTAAACAATATCCCGCAACAGCTTTTAGTTGCTTGGTGGATAATTACGAGGCGGCTAAGGCAATCGACCAAATTGCGTTAGCAGAACAAGCTACATTGAATGTTTATATCGATTTAAATGTCGGCATGAACCGCTCAGGCATTGCGCCACAGAATGCTTTTGTTTTGTATGAACGATGTGAGTTGTTGCAGGCTGTAAAGGTTGTAGGTTTGCATGTTTATGACGGCCATATTCATGATCAGGATTTGAACACTCGCCAACAAAAATGCGATGCTGCATTTAAACCGGTGGAAGCATTAATAACAGAACTACATGCGTCAGGTATCAACCCGCTCGTGGTAGCCGGCGGTTCGCCAACTTTTCCGATTCATGCCAAACGTGGGGGAGTAGAATGCAGTCCGGGTACTTTTGTGTATTGGGACAGCGGCTATGGGGCGGCCTTCGATGAGCAACAGTTTTTACCGGCTGCACTGGTTGTTACGCGCGTAGTTTCTTTGCCTGACGACACTAAGATTTGTGTCGATCTGGGTCATAAGTCTATTGCCTCAGAAAACGTGCTGGATAAACGGGTGACTTTCCTGAATGCTCCCCAATTGAAACCCGTAAGCCACAGCGAAGAACACTTGGTTCTTGAAGCAGGCCTTAACCATGATTTTAAAGTAGGCGATGTGATATATGGTGTACCGCACCACATTTGCCCTACGGTTGCGTTATATGAACGCGCTATTACAATTCAAAATGAAAAAACCAGCGGCCAGTGGCGCAACATTGCCCGCGACCGCAAAATCAATATTTAGACTATGTTTATTATCGACGCTCACCTTGACTTAAGCATGAACGCGCTGGAATGGAACCGCGACCTCACCAAGCCCGTCGCTGACATAAACGCCCGCGAAGTAGGCCTCAATGATAAACCCGACCGCGCTAAGGCCGTGGTTTCGCTACCCGAATTGCGTCGTGGTAATATTGGTTTGGTGGTCGCTACACAGATAGCCCGCTACGTGGCGCCTGATAATTTGCTGCCGGGCTGGCACTCGCCAGAGCAGGCCTGGGCACAAACGCAAGGGCAGGTGGCCTGGTACAAAGCTATGGAAGATGCAGGCGAGATGACCCAGATACATAACCTCGAAACACTCGAAAATCATTTAAAAGTTTGGGGCGATGGTGGGGATAATACCAAAAAGCCTGTCGGTTATGTCCTGAGCCTGGAAGGTGCCGATTCGCTGGTGACTGTCGGGTATTTAGAGCGCGCTTACCGGTACGGGCTGCGGGCTGTTGGTCCGGCGCATTACGGGCCGGGCAGATACGCGCAGGGGACTGACGCTACCGGTTTTATGGGTCCGAAAGGACATGAACTGCTCAAAGAAATGGAGCGTCTGAACGTTATTTTGGATGCTACCCATTTATGCGACGATAGTTTTTGGGAGGCCCTCGATCATTTCAACGGACACGTTTGGGCCAGTCATAATAACTGCCGCGCGCTGGTGAATCATAACCGCCAATACAGCGACGAGCAGATCAAAGCCCTGATTGACCGCGGCGCAGTTATAGGCGCTGCGCTTGATGCCTGGATGATGGTGCCCAATTGGGTGCGCGGTGTATCTACACCCGAGGGGATGAACTGTAACCTGGAGGTGATGGTTGACCATATCGATCATATTTGTCAGATCGCCGGAAATACGCTGCACGTCGGCATCGGTTCTGACCTGGACGGCGCCTTTGGCCGCGAACAATGCCCTTATGATCTGGAAACCATCGCCGATCTGCAAAACGTACCGGTCTTGTTAGCTAAACGCGGCTATACCTCGCTGGATATTGAGCATATGATGCATGGAAATTTCCTGCGGTTTTTAAGGGATGCGTGGGCGTAATAATTTAAAGTTGTCATTCTGAGCGTAGCGAAGAATCTTATATGTCATACATGTTGCTTAAATAAGATCCTTCGCTGCGCTCAGGGTAACATGCCGCGAAAAGCACATCTACCGCTTAAACAACTTCCCCTTTAATAATCTATCCATCACCTCATCATAAAAGCTTGGCCCCACGGTGATCTTGATATTGCCCAGATCCAGCATACTGCCTCCAATGCTTTTGATCTTGCCAGTGTTTACGATATAGCTTTTGTGTACTTTCATGAACATATCCACCGGGAGTTGTTCTTCAATGCCCTTCATAGTGAGGTAGGCAATCAGTTTTTTGTGAGTGGTATATAATGTTACGTAATTAGCCATGGCTTCTACGTAAAGCAAGTCATCATAGGTTATGCGCTCCAGTTTGCCATCACATTTTACAAAAAAGTGGTCGGCGGCGGGTTCTTCTTTTTCTGTTGATGCGGGTTTGTTGCGAAGTGTTTTTAGTTCGAGGGCTTTTTGGGTTGCTTTTAAAAATCGCGCCAGCGAAAACGGTTTTACCAGGTAATCTACAACAGAAAGTTCGAAACCGTCAAGCGCATACTGACCGTATGCCGTTGTCATGATCACCATAGGTAACGTGTTGGCCGAACGTAAAAACTGCAAGCCATTCATTTTCGGCATGTTAATATCCAGAAAAATCAGGTCGACAGTATTTTCATTGAGCAGCGTGGCGGCTTTTACCGGATTTTCGGCCGTGCCTGCTAATGCCAGAAAATCAGTCTCCTCAATATACTCCTGCAAAAGCCTGCGGGCAATGGGCTCGTCGTCTATGATGATGCAGTTTAGCTTCATAATTTTTCCAGTATCAATTCAACCTCGTAGTTTTTTTCATCGTTGCTGATGTTAAGTTGGTGTTTGTTGGGATACAAAATTTCCAAACGGCGCCTGGTATTGGCAATGCCCAGGCCAGACGAGCCTTCGATATGGTTAATGTAATTGTCCTTTGTATTAAATACTTTAAAAATCAGCTTGCCATTCGCGTAGCGTAAATTTATATTAACCACGTTTGGGCTATCCTCATTAAAACCAACATATTTAAAAGCATTCTCAATAAAAGTGATGAGCAGTAAGGGGGCGATAGTAATCTGTTCATTTACCACCTCATCGGCACAAAAATTAACTGCTACACGTTCATCAATACGCCCCTTTTGCAGAGTGATGTAGTTACGCAGGTAGTTAACCTCGCGGTCGAGCGCTATTTGTTCAACATTGCATTCATATAGCTGGTAACGCAGCATTTCTGAAAGCACCAGCAGCATATCACGAGCCTCTTGGTTTGATTTATCTATGTGCCCGTAAATGGAATTGATAGAGTTAAACAAAAAATGAGGGTTAAACTGTGCCCGCAAAAAGTTTAGCTCGGTAGTGGCTTTTTCTTTTTCTATTTGTTCGATATAAAGCTGAGCGCGTATCCGGTCGGTCACCAATTTGGCAGCTACGATAAGCACCACCCAAAAGAAAATATTGACAAACGAGTTAGCAAAAACAGTCAGCGGATCAAACGGGGCATTCGGTAAATTAAAGATATGAACGGTCACAAATTTAGAAACCGGCACCCGCAGCACCGAGGTAACTACCACGCCTAAAAGCAACATTACCCCAAATTTTACATATCGTTTTTTATTAAGGTTCTTGGGGATGTTATACGCTGTATTGAAATAATAATTAGCCGAAATAAAGGCCAGATAGCAAAACTGTATAGTAAGGCTATGGGTAAACACCAGAGTACCGTTTCTGAAAATAAATATCCAGAATAGGTAGGCCAGCAGCCAAAACCCCAGGTGATATGCTATCTTTTTAGTATTCAAAATTTTAAGCCAAATAAAGATATAAACTATTTCTGTACACCGTCAGGAAAAGGCTGGCCCTTGTGGCAAGTATAACATGACACTACCATCATTGCGTCGCCAATTTTGGGGTGTTTGATTTTGAGGTATTTTTTATTGAGGCCCAGCGTCATACGCATCATTACGCGTGCTATCTCTTTTTCGGGCTTGGCATCGCTGGCAAAGTCGAGGCCGTGGCCATTAGCATTATTGGCGTGACAGAAGCCGCAGCTAACGCCAAGAGCATCCTCAAAGTCGTCGGTCATGATGCTTTGTAGTTCTTTCGAGCTGATGTTTTTGGGCAGCACTTTCAGATTGGTGTACTTTGGCTGCTCGGGCGGAGTACGCAGCGATGCCGCAGAAGCAACGGTGATACTCAACCCAACGCCAACTATTACTGCCAGTTTTTTATTCAGTTTCATAACTTTTTAGCGGTTACGTTGAGGTTAACCTCCAGTTCGTCAGATACAGTACTGGTGCCGCCCACGCCAAAGTCTTTACGTTTTATCTTGAATCCGCCTTTAAAAACATAAGCATCGTTAATCAAATCGGCAGTAAAAGGAAAGCTGATAGGCTTGGTAGTCGACTTCATGGTCAGCATCCCCGTAAAAACATATTTGCCATTTTTACCACCCAGTTTGGTTGAAGCCAGGCGGATGCGCGGATAGGTTTTTACTTCAAAAAACTCATCGCGCACGTGGCCGTCGCGCAGGCTGTTGTCAGTGTTTACGGTAGCGGCATCCACAGTGACATTGAAGTTACTGGCCGCAAGGTTTTGGTCATCAAAATTAATGGTACCCTCAAAGCCCTTAAAAGAACCCGCCACGTTAAAACCCAGGTTCTTGATATTAAACGTCAGGGTTGAGGCTTGCTCAACAGGTTTGTATTGAGCAAGCGCAAGTATCGGCATAAATAATTGCGACAGAAAAAACAAGGTACGTAGTTTCATTATTTCTGATCAGTTACAGTGGAAGCTTCAATTAATGGCATATCGGTAATGGCCAGCGTGCTGTTGTGCTCCATGTAATTTACATGGGTAAGGCCCAGCATGGTGCGCAATTTTTCGGCAGGTACTTTCATTGGCCCGGGTCCCGGCGCGCTGCCCGGTGCAGGTTGCGGGAAAGCCGTAGAGTTTGCGGTATGGAAAGTGATGTTACCCTCAACTTTCTGAATAGTTTGGTGGATGTGCCCGTTGAGTACTGATACCGAACCAAATCGTTTCAGCATAGCAAGTACCTGTGCGCTATCCTCAGTTCCCCAACCCCATTGCGGGTAGATGGCCCAAAGTGGTATATGCGCAAAAACTACAACAGGTGTACTGGCCGAAAGTGGTTTTAAATCATTCTCCAACCATTTTAATTGCTCCGGACCGATGTACCCCAAGCCACCGTCCACATGGTTGGTCACGTTTACCAAACCAACAAAGTGCACACCGTTGTAATCATAGCTGTACCAACCATCGCCCAGGGTTCCTTTACCATAGCGCTCCAGGTAAAGCTTGCCATTATCGGTCATGTCGTGCTCGCCGGGGACGTAGCATATTTTTTCGGTTTTAACAGCTTTGAGGGCTTCGGCTAAGGTGTCAAAATCCTCGGCTTGTGCCAGGTGCGACAAGTCGCCGGTATGTAGTACAAATGAGGGTGCCGAAGGCATGTTATTGATCTTGGCAATGGTGGCGTTAAGAGTGCCTAACACATCGGCATTAGCCGGTTTATTAAACCCAATGTGGCTGTCGCTAATCTGTACGAAGCTAAAATCAGACTTGGGCATAACCAGCCCCTCTTTCAGCTTGCCCGTATGGCGGTCAATCATACTGCTCATGCCGTACGATTTCAAAATGCCGCCCGACATCATCCATAAAACGCCGGTACCTGCCCAGGCCATACATTCTAAAAATCCGCGGCGATCAATGCCGTCATTGTCGCTCAATTCGTCATGACTGTGGTCATGACCGTGGTGAAAGTGCTTTCCCATAATGTTTGTTTTAAGATTATGGTTCAAAGCAACACAACACCCGGCGGGTGCTAAATTATTTTACACGATGCAGCTGATTTTCTTGACGAACAGGATTTTAGGATAGGTCTGAATTACTTAAAGCGCCTCAAATAAATGGGATTGATAATATCGCCATAAGGCAAATCGTTGGCCCGCGCAAGGCTGAACCATGGCGAACTGTCTTTTACGATCTGAATATTCTGCGCAGGCATAAAGCTTTGCGCCAACAGGAATTGTTTGTTATGATGCGCGTCTTCAATTACATCCATCACTATGAAACAATGTCCCGGTGCACCACCGTGGATAAATACGTCGCCGGTTTGCAGCGTTTTAAAATCTCTTACAGGTTCCAGTTCTTTTTCGAGCGATATGGTACTGGCAAAGCTAAATACCAGATTCATGTAGTTCATGAAAGTTTTGTAGCCATAATCTTTGCCCGTTTGCTTTACCCACTGGCCGTTTTTGTAGCGATAGCCGGTGGCATAGTGCAGGTAATCGCATTTAAAGCCACTTACAAAATTGAAACTGATAGCATCATATTTTTTCTGCTGATACAGGTACTCGCCGCGCAGGCGCATTACCGCGTCGGCGCATTGTTGCAGGTCGTGTTTGCCGACGCTTATATCCACAACAGCTGCGGTGTAAGCGTCTGTGCGGGCTATGTCGCCATTAAAAAGGCGCGTATGGGTCCCTGTGGGTTTTAAAGATAAGTTTTGCAGCCATGCGCCAAAGCTGCCCGCAACAACCGCTTGCCGGGTATACCCTGATGGTATTTTAAAGCGGGTCGACACATTATCGGCACCAGTAAAACTGCAACAAATAATGAGCGTAAGGGCGGTGAATAAGTTTTTCATGTTTAGGCTGGCTGTTTTAATTAAGTAATTCAGGGCGATATTCAAAGTGCATGGTATCGTAATGGTACCATTTGCCTCCCCAAATAAAGCCGTGTTTCTCAAATATATTAATTATAATTTGAGGGATTCTGTTCTGATAATCTATCTGTGCGTCCTCATTTTTGCATTTGCAGGCCCATTGCCAGTAGTCGGAGTATTTGATGTTGATATCCAGCGTCATACCAAAGCTATGGAGGCTTAGGCGGTGCGTGCCTGCAATATTGCGCCAGTTAAAAGTACCGCCAATATCAGTCAGGTACTTTTTTAGCTCGGGGTGTTTATCCAGCTCGGCCGATACTTTTTGAAGTTGCCGGTCGACGCCGTTGATATGTGTTACTCTAAGTTGCTCACCTATAGTTTTTGGGCACCAGTTTATCGTCACCAGATTGCTTTCTACTTCGGCTTTTGTCTTGCCATATATCTTTTTAAAAAACGCTTCATTGCGGATGCGGCCGGGATCAAAGTTTTTTTCGGGCGATTTGGTTTGTATACCCAATGGATAGGTCTGCCTGAACATGTCTTCTAAATCCGGGTTGTCCAGTAGTTGCTGATAACTTTTGTTGGCGATGCCATCATCCCATAACAATTTGCTGCCATCCTTAAAGATTAGGTGATTATCAGCGTAGGCTGAAATAAAATCAGGATAGCAGGCTATCAGTTTCTTTGCAGCCTGTGGGATGGCCTCAGTTTTTTGTGCCGATAGGTCATCGCAACGCAAAAAAATAAACAACAATAAGAGCCCGAAAGTGATGGTATATCGCATCTTTAAAGATACCCATAATACTTTTTGAAAAAAGTATTCGCGGCAGCGTCGGGTGATATACTACCGGCACTGTTTAAATATTTGATTTTTTTCGATGGAATGTAATTTTCTAACTATCAGATAATAGCGCGATTATTTATATTAGTAGTCTAATTACTATTGATTATCCCCTAATGCAAAGAGCCTTACAACGCGTAATTGTTGTAGCACTTTTGGTGCTTTTTGCCGGCGTTGGTAAGGCCCGGAGCTTAGGTGCCGATGGTAATACGCCATTAGTTGGCGGAAAAAATGATGTTTACGGTTCTGCTTGGGTTTTTGTATCCGCAGTACCTACTATTACAGCCGGTACGGCAACCGGTACTATTTATGCCTGTTTAGGCATGGCTTCGGTCGATCCTTATATTCAGGAATTTGGATACTCGGGAAGTTCATTATCAGGGCCGCTTACTATAACAGCGCCGGCTGGTTTTGAGGTGTCTTTTGATAAGTCGACCGGATATCAGGCATCCATAAGTATTGCCCCTGCAGGGGGAAGTGTTTCGGGAACTGTTTATGTAAGAGCGGCAGCTTCCACGTCAACAGGGCAGATTTTTGCGAATGTTACTTTAAGTTCGCCGGGTGCAACTGCGCAAACGGTTCCGGTATCGCTCATAGTATTTGGAGAGCCGGTAGTCAGACAATTACCTGACCAACCCTACGCTGCCGGTTCTACCGTATCGCAAATCAATTTTACGGGATCCGGCAATTATAAGTGGACAAATGATAATCCTTCAATTGGATTGCCGGCTAGTGGCACGGGTACCAGTATTTTACCCTTTACAACTATCAATGCCACTGCAATTGAGCAGGACGCCAACATAACGGTTACTCCACTAAGTCCGGGCGGCTGCGAAGGTACACCCATGCATTTCGCAATCAAAGTAGCTGCGGGAGGCTCCGTGGCGCCAAGCGTCAAAATGACTTCGGTGAGCGGTAATATTGTAGCTTGCATGGGCACGCCATCAGTAAGTCCTAATATTGAGCAGTTTACCATATCGGGCAGTAATTTAACTGCCGATATCATTCTCAAAACATCGACACCCAACATCGAAATATCGACAAACCCGGCAAGCGGCTACGTAAATACCATCGACATAGCGCAAATAAACGGTGCTGTTGCCGGAAACATCATTTACGTTCGTGCGTCGGGCTCTGCGCTGGCAGGGGCGTTGTCTGCCACAGTAACCGTTGCATCTGGTACCTTTAACAGTGCTGTGCCAGTAAGCGGCATCGTAAATCTTCCGGGAAGTTTAAACCTGGTTCCTAATCAAACCTTCGCCGCAGGCATAACCACGCCGATAACCTTCAGCGGCACAGCCACAGCCGTTACCTGGATAAATGATAATCCGGCTATCGGTTTAAGCCAGGGCGGTACGGGTAATATCCCGGCATTTATAGCTACAAACAACGGTACAATTCCCCTGGTGGCCAATATTACCGCTATGCCAGCCAATGCAAACGGCTGCAATGGCAGTCCCGTAACTTTTACCATCACGGTAGCGCCTGCGGGGGCGGCGGGCACTATCAAGGCATCGGGCAATGTCGCGCAGCTAAATACGGCTTATGGCACGCCTTCAACATCAGGCTTATTTGCAGTTTCAGGCGATAATTTGAAAGCCGGGTTAACCGTAACCGCGCCAGCAGGTTTTGAAGTAAGTACTGATAATACCACTTTTGGTAAAACCGTGACAGTCGGATCAGCGGGTACGGTTCCGTCAACTGCTATATATATCAGGTTAGCTAAAACTACTGCTGTGGGCACTTACTCGGGTACTGTGGTAGTTAGCAGTACGGGCGCTATTAGTGGTACTGTAGTGCTCAACATTAACAACCGTGTATCCCGGGCCCCACTAACCATAATTGCCGATAATAAAAGCAAGATAACCGGTAATCAAAACCCGCCGCTTACGGTAACTTACAAAGGTTTTGTGAATGGTGATACTTTATCTGTATTCAATACGCAACCGGTAGTGAGCACCACTGCGACAATCAATTCGCCGCCGGGTATGTATCCTATAAATGTAAATGGGGCGGCTGCTGCCAATTATCGCATTACCTATGTGGCCGGTACCCTAACGGTTAACGCACAACCCTTAAGTATTGCCATGAGTAATGCATTTACCCCCAACGGCGACGGTGTTAACGACATCTGGATCATTAAAAACATAGAAGGATTTCCCAATAGCGTGATAAGGGTGTTTAGCCGGTTTGGCGCCGCGATATTTTACTCGGTAGGTTACACTGTCCCCTGGGATGGAAAACGCAACGGCGCAGACCTGCCGGTGGGAACCTACTATTATATTATCGACCTGAAAAATGGAGATAAACCAACTGCTGGCTGGGTAGCTATTGTTCGGTAAAAAAATCCGTTTATTGCTGTTATGTGCTAAACAAACAGTAATAAACGGAGTTTGGCGGATGCTTTTTTCGCAATTACCGTATCTGGGCGCTTGGGCGTACACCGGTGCCTTTTACACCGGTCAGGTCGTCGCCCAGGTCTTCGCGGGCCTTTTGGGCCAGTGCCTGTATTTTGGCCACCATCTCCGGATAGTTTTCCTGCACGTCGTAACGTTCGCCCGGATCATGAGCCAGGTCAAACAGTGCCAGGGGCACATCTATCATCGCGGTTTTACCGGCCATGTCACCCTTACCCGGCATGGTATTGGTGAGCGACTTATGTGGTAACACCAGTTTCCAGTTTTTGTAACGTACGGCTTGTAAATCGTCGCGGTTATAGTAATAGTAGAACACTTCGCGCGGTGGTACCTGCGTTTTGTTCTCCAACAGCGGTAAAAAGTTAATACCGTCAATCTTTTTGCGGGGCAGTTGCGAGCCTGTAGCTGCGGCAATGGTTGGCAGTAAGTCTATACTCACCATGAGCTTGCTGTTTACTGAACCGGCTTCTATTTTGCCCGGCCAGCGCATGTAACACGGCACACGTGTGCCACCGTCATAGGTGGTCATCTTACCCTCTCGGAAACCACCCGGCGAGCCCGCATTGCTGCCAAACGTCAGCCACGGGCCGTTATCGCTGGTTACAATCAGCAAGGTGTTGTTGGCCAGTTTTTCTTTATCCAGCGTCTCCATGATCTGGCCAAGCGACCAGTCCAATTCCATGATCACGTCGCCAAAAATGCCCATATCGCCGCTCTTGCCTTTAAATTTGGATGATACGGCCAGCGGCACGTGCGGCAGGGGGTGAGCCAGGTACAGAAAGAAGGGTTTTGATTTGTTTTGTTTGATAAATGCCGTTGCTTTGTCGGTCATCATGGTGGTAAGCTGTGAGGCCTGCTCCATGGTAGAGATCGAATCGACTATTTTATCGCCCTCAATCAACGGCAGGAAAGGATGGCCCGGACCCATGTTTTTCGGGTTTACTACCCGGTGGCCAGTAGAGCCCATCGGCGACATGTCGTGCGAATAAGGGAGACCGAAATAGCTGTCAAAACCATAGTGTAGCGGCCAGTAAGGCGGTTTGCCGCCCAAATGCCATTTGCCCAGCATACCGGTGGTATAGCCGTTATCTTTCAGGATCGAGGCGATGGTTTGCTCGTCAGGGTTAAGCGCCATCTTAGCATTAGGCGCCAACGCTCCTGACATGCCGACTCTTTTGGGATAACAGCCCGTAAGTATTCCTGCCCGCGAAGCGGTACAAATAGGTTCGGCAACGTTATAGTGGGTAAAGCGCATGCCTTGTTTAGCCAGCAGATTAAAGTGAGGAGTAGCAATGCCGGTCATGCCATAAGGCTCGGTATCGCCGTAGCCCATGTCATCCATCACAATCAGGATTACGTTAGGCTTGTCTTTACGCTGCGCTCGGGCTATACCGATCGTCGCGAAAAGGCAGATCAATATCAATAGTTTTCTCATAATCAGGTTAATTTGGATATCAAACCTAATTATTTGAGGGCCGGCATACAATATCTGTTAAGTATGTTTTTTGTTACGTTGGATGAAGACTGCAGCTTGTCATAATAAAGATTTGTCATCCTTCGCCATCGCGCAGGATGACAAGTTGCTATTGCATTGCCTGAATCTATATTAATCCATATTTTATATAGTTTTTAACTATCTCATATAGAACTAAATGATTGTGATTTGTTTTTTATATCACATAACTTTACTTCAAGATGCTCCTGCTGTGCGCAGGCAAAGCGTTTAACCAACAAACTTATAGCTATGGAAAAAGAATCAAATGACATCAGTAAATGCCCGTTTCATAACGGCAGTATGAAACATAATACCGGCGGTGGCGGCACACGCAACCACAACTGGTGGCCCAATCAGTTAAAGTTAAGTATCCTGCGTCAAAACGCTAACCTTTCAGACCCGATGGACAAGGGTTTTAATTATGCCGATGAATTTAAAAAGCTTGATCTGGGAGCCGTAAAAAGAGATTTGCATGCGCTCATGACCGACTCGCAAGACTGGTGGCCGGCAGATTTTGGTCATTACGGTGGTTTGTTTGTACGCATGGCCTGGCACAGCGCCGGTACTTATCGCGTGCATGACGGCCGCGGCGGCGGCGGCGGCGCAGGGTTACAGCGTTTTGCTCCGCTAAACAGCTGGCCCGATAATGTGAGTTTGGATAAGGCCCGCCGTTTACTGTGGCCCATCAAACAAAAATATGGCCGTAAAATTTCATGGGCTGATTTGATGATCCTAGCGGGTAACATCGCTTTGGAGTCGATGGGCTTCAAGACCTTTGGTTTTGGTGGCGGACGTGTGGACGCCTGGGAAGCCGACGAATCTGTTTACTGGGGAGCAGAAACCACCTGGTTAGGTGGCGATCTGCGTTATGCAGATGGTTCGCCGGGTGTGGTTGAAGGTCACGGTGTTTTGGTATCTGACGATGATGCCGATGGCGATATCCACACCAGAAACCTGGAAAAACCTTTGGCTGCTGTACAGATGGGCCTGATTTACGTAAACCCTGAAGGCCCGGATGGCAACCCCGACCCGATAATGGCTGCCAAAGATATACGCGACACCTTTGGCCGCATGGCCATGAACGACGAAGAAACGGTTGCGCTGATAGCAGGCGGTCACAGCTTCGGCAAAACCCACGGCGCAGCTACGGCCGACCATGTGGGCAAGGAGCCCGAGGGAGTAGATGTTGATGCGCAGGGCCTTGGCTGGAGCAACAAATACGGCTCAGGCAAGGGCGCCGATACCATTACCAGCGGCCTGGAAGTGATCTGGACAACAACCCCAACGCAATGGAGCAATAACTTTTTTGAGAACTTGTTTGGTTTTGAGTGGGAGCTGACCAAAAGCCCGGGTGGTGCACATCAATGGATAGCCAAAGATGCTACCGAAATTATACCTGATGCTTTTGACAGCGCCAAAAAACATAAACCACGTATGTTAACTACCGACCTCGCTTTAAGGTTCGACCCGGCATATGAAAAAATTTCGCGCAACTTCCTGAACAACCCTGATGCCTTTGCTGATGCCTTTGCCCGCGCCTGGTACAAACTAACCCACCGCGACATGGGCCCGCGTGCCCGTTACCTGGGCGCCGATGTTCCGGCCGAGGAGCTGCTTTGGCAGGATCCGATTCCCGCGCTTGATCACCCGGTGATCAATGACGCCGACGCCGAAAGTCTGAAATCAAAAATCCTGGCTTCTGGACTGACCGTTTCTGAGCTGGTATCAACCGCCTGGGCATCTGCCTCAACTTTCCGCGGATCAGACAAGCGCGGTGGTGCCAATGGTGCGCGTATCCGCCTGGCCCCGCAACGTTATTGGCAGGTGAACAACCCTTCGCAGCTGCAAAAAGTTCTTGGGGTATTGGAAGGTATACAAAAGGAGTTTAATAGCGTGCTTTCAGGTGGTAAAAAGGTATCGCTAAGTGATCTTATAGTACTTGCAGGGAACGCTGCGGTAGAAAAAGCTGCCAAAGATGCCGGACAGCCTCTGAGTGTTCCGTTTACCCCTGGCAGGATGGATGCCTCGCAGGAACAGACCGACGTCGAGTCGTTTGGATACCTTGAACCGGTGGCAGATGGCTTCCGTAACTATCGGCGGTTAAAGATCCCGGTATCAACCGAAGAACTGCTGATAGATAAAGCCAACCTGCTGAAATTGAGCCCGCCTGAGCTGACTGTTTTGGTTGGTGGCCTGCGTGTGCTGGGTAATAACTATGACGGTTCAAAACATGGTATGTTTACCGCTCGCCCTGGTCAGCTGACTAATGATTTCTTTGTTAACCTGCTGGATATGAGCATATCCTGGAAGGCTACAGATGAGACTCGCGAGTTGTACCAAGGCACAGATCGCGCCACGGGTCAGCCAAAATGGACCGCGACCCGCGCCGACCTGGTATTTGGCTCTAACGCCGAACTAAGAGCCATTGCCGAGGTTTATGGCAGCGCAGACGGCCAGCAAAAGTTTGTAAATGACTTTGCTGCGGCCTGGGCCAAAGTAATGAACCTGGATAGGTTTGATCTGAAATAACATAATAATAGTAGTTTACACCACGATATACCGGGTAAATTCCCCAGAACGGATATTTACCCGGTTTTTTATTTAAGCGGATTTATAAGTGGGATCGATAATAACTCAAACCATATAGCATAAAGCAGGTTATTACTTAAATCACTAATTCTTGGCGCCATGAAAAATCAATTTAAAGTCTTATTAATTGTATCGGCCATTAGCATTGGCTCCTGGGCATGCAAAGGCAGCGTTAACAGTGGCAATGCCGGTACAACTCCACAGGATTCCATAAAAACCGGCCGCGATGTAAATGTGGACACCGTAGGCAGCAAAACCAATATAGTTACCGATACCTCCTATAAGCCAAGTGATACTATCCGCAAGAAAAAATAACACCGGTTTATATAATTGGTAGCGGTTTGTAAATCAAATACATATCTTTAAGTAAACCAATTACTTGAATTATGAGATACATATACGCTATTCTTCTGTTTTTTAGCGGTTTATTACCTGAAGCCATCTTCGCACAAGATTCTGCCAAAGGCGGATCATTTGCTGATATCAGTTTTATTGAGGGACATTGGAAAGCAACACCGGCGGAGGGGCGCGTAATTGAGGCCGTCTGGCTTGGACAGGCAGGCGATAACATGCTGGGTTTCATGCGCATGATGAACGGCGACAAAGCCGATTTGTATGAAATGTTAGCCTATGAACAATCTGACCAGGGGCTGGTGTCATTGGTAAAACACTTTAAACCGGGTCTGTTGGGGCAGGAGGAAAAGGATAATCCTAATAAATACATCTTTATAGAGGCAAGTAAGGACCGTGCGATATTCCAAAGCGCAGAGGGCAATCTGCGTATTCTTTATGAAAAGCGTTCGGCCACTCAGTTTGCCATAGCGCGTGGTAATAAGGAAAATGATAAATGGGTTTTTAAGGACCTGTTTGTGTTCAATAAAGTGAAGTAGTGTACTACTGGCTGTAACCGCAAACATTTCAGCCAGCGGGCCTGTTGATTTATTACGATGATCAGGAAATTAAAATCAGGCCAATACCGCATCTACTCCAGGAAAGTTGATCCGGAAACTAAGAAACGTAAGAATCTGGGTACGTTCGATTCCTTGGAAGCTGCTAAAAAGCATGAGAAAGAGATACAGTATTTTAAGCATCATTGAGCGGCGGTATGCAACTTGGGCCTTTGTATATTGACTAATGCTTGATAGGCTAAAAGAGAAAGTAAGCGCGCTTAAAAGAGAGCTTTCTGTATTGCGGATAGCCTACAAGGATAAAAGAACGCCATTTTTAGCCAAATTAATGTTGTGGCTGACCGTCGGATATCTACTGAGTCCGATTGATTTGATCCCCGATTTTATACCCGTTCTGGGATTGCTGGACGATTTGGTTATCGTACCGCTGCTTATTAAAGTTTCTATCCGGCTAATTCCTGTTGAAGTGATAGAAGATGCCCGAAAGCAGCTACTAGATCAACCCCAAAGAAAAGAAAAAACTAACTGGGTCGGGGCAACTGTTATTGCTGTGATATGGGTAATGCTTGGCGTTATAATATATAGGTGGATAAGAGGGAAAAGCAATTGATATTGCCCCTGTGCGACCGCAAGCGTCCTACTTGTGGAGTTAAGTGAAATAATAAGCTACTTTGCCACAAGCTGGACACTTGCTGTAGCGAACGTTCAATATGAAACATATAAATAAAAAGCCTCAAGACTTTCGACTTGAGGCTTTTTACTTTTGTAGCGGGGAGCAGGATCGAACTGCCGACCTTAGGGTTATGAATCCTACGCTCTAACCATCTGAGCTACCCCGCCGTAATCGGTCGTCCTTAAAAAAGGTTTGCAAATATAGGATAAATTCATTTCCTTTAGAAAAAATGTTTCAATATTTGGCCTGCGCCTGAATTATAAACCCTATGTCCGAAAAGAAGAAGTTTACTATTGAGTATGAAATTAAGTCATCGCCACGCATATTATATACGTTTTTAAGTGAGCCAAACGGGCTCTCGCAGTGGTTTGCCGACGATGTGAACTTCCGCGATCAAACTTATACCTTTACCTGGGACGATGGCGAACAACAAAAAGCTAAGTTAACTACCGCCAAAGAAAATAAACTGGTTAGATTTAAATGGGTTGACGACGAGCCGCAATGCTATTTCGAAATGGAAATTTTGCAGGATGAGCTTACCAACGACGTAGCCCTGAGCATAACCGACTTTGCAACCGAAGAAGCCATTGGTGAACGTAAATTGATTTGGGATAACCAGATACAATACCTTATTAGCGTACTCGGCGCATAAAGCGTCGTTTTTTTCGTTAATTTTGTATTGTGAAAAAACTGCACCTTTTATTAATCAAATCTTTTATCAGGCCATTCATTTCGACCTTCCTGATCGTAATGTTTGTGCTGTTGATGTTGTTTCTCTGGAAATACATTGACGACCTGATAGGAAAAGGTTTTGAGTGGTACGTTATTGCCGAACTGATGCTTTATGCTTCGGCTACCAACGTGGCTATGGCGCTCCCTTTGTCGGTGCTTCTTTCGTCTATCATGACTTATGGCAGCCTGGGCGAAAATTATGAGTTGGTGGCTATTAAATCGGCAGGTATTTCATTAACGCGTGCGGTGGCGCCAATGCTTGTGGTGGTTATTTTTCTGAGCATTTCGGCGTTTTTCTTTTCAGACTATATGCTGCCGCGGGCCAATCTTAAATATTTCTCGTTGCTATATGATGCACGTCAGCAAAAATCGGCTAACTTTTTACCTGAGGGTGTGTTCAGTAATAGTTTTCCTGATTATACCATCCGCGTAGATAAAAAAGACGAGGACGGGCAAACCCTGCACGGTATTACCATCTATGCAAAGGCAATAGGCAACAACGCGCCATATATATTGAAGGCCCAATCGGGCCGTATGTACCGGTCAAATGATAACCGTTACCTGATCATTGAATTGGAAGACGGTATCCGTTATTCTGAAACACCCAGCACCAATTCAACCTTTAACGGTAATCAGCGCCAGGTATTTACCCGTATGCGGTTTAAATCATTGCAAAATAAATTTGACCTGAAGGGCTTGGCCTTTAATCGTACCGACGAGAAGGAGTTTAGAGGAGCTTTCCCCATGATGGACCGCAGGCAGCTAAAAGAGTACATGGTACATACAGACAAATCGATTGACAGTGCCGCAAGAGTTAACTTTGGTCTGCTGATGCCTTATGTCAAATATTTTTCCATCCCTAAAAAGTCTGACAACTTTAAAACTTATCAAAAATATAATCTGGGTGTAATGGCCTACGGCGATAACGTAACTAAATCCAACTATATCAGTGTGGGTTTGGGTGAAGCCCGTTCAATTCATGATTTGCTGAAGGTGCGCAATGACCGTATGGATGAGCTGGTTAAAAACTTCAGAAGTGCTTTTGCGCAGTATCAGGTTAAGTTTACACTTTCTGTTTCCTGCATTGCCCTGTTTTTGATTGGTGCACCTATGGGAGCCATCATTCGCAAAGGCGGCCTGGGCCTGCCGGTGGTTATCTCGGTAATATTCTTCCTGATCTTTTATATTGTTAAGACCATAGGCGAAAAGGCTGCGCACGAGGGCAGCATGTCCGGCATAGCGGGGGCATGGATCTCTATTTTTGTGATTACGCCGATAGGCATTTTTCTGTCTTACAAAGCAGCTACCGACTCGGCCCTTTTTGATATTGAAATTTATCGCCGGTTCTTCGAAAACATCTTCAATAAATTTAAAAGAACTAAAGCTTAAGTTTAGTATCATCACATGCTTGCCAATCACGTAGAGAAGCCTTTTTGGGTTAACAAGTTTGTGTGGCTGGCAGGCTTTGTCTTGCTTATAAATGTCATACAAGCCTGCAGCTCAGCACTGCTAAATGACGAGCCTTACTACTGGATCTACGCCCGATATCTGAGCTGGGGATATTTTGATCATCCGCCGATGATTGCCTTGCTGATCAAGCTAGGCGGGCTGATAGCAAGCGGCGAAATAGGCGTGCGGCTATTACCGTTGATACTGGGTAGCGGCACATTCTACCTCATCTGTAAGATCATTGATGACGAGACTGAAGGCGAAGTTAATTTCAGGTTATTGGCAATGTTATTGCTGTCGTCGTTATTCCTGAACCTGTACTCTTTCCTGGCAATTCCTGATACCCCATTGCTTTTCTTCGGGACGTTGTTTTTGTACATCTATCGTAAATATTTAAGAGAGGATAGTATAACAAACGCCCTGTTTTTGGGATTGATAGCCGCGTTGCTGTTATACTCAAAATACCACGGCATATTGGTGATAGCACTCACGTTTATATCCAACCTGCAGGTATTGCGCCGTCGCTCATTTTATTTAATAGTATTTGTGGCGATTGCGTTGTACGCACCCCATATCTGGTGGCAAATAAAGCATGATTACCCGACTATCCGCTTCCAGTTTGCCGGGCGGTCTGGTGGTTTGGGTATACAGCACACACTGAGTTATCTGGGCGAGCAGGCTGCGGTTACCGGTCCGGTGGTGTTGCTGTTGTTTAGTATTCTTTATAAACCTGCAGATCAGTTTCAAAAGACTTTAAAATATAATGCAATCGGGGTGTTTGTTTTCTTTCTGATCTCATCGCTCAAAGCCATGGTAAATGTGCATTGGACGGCCATCGCCTGGCCGCCGATGATCTGCCTGGCTTATCTGTACATTGACAAGCTAAAAACCGGTACCAAATTCATCTATGGCCTGCTGATAGCGAACCTCATTGCCGTGATTGTATTACGGCTCGATCTGAGTTTAAACTGGTTCGGCATATCAAACTTTAACGATAAAAACCCCAAACTAATGGCCTCAACACTTGCTCAAGAAGCCGGTGGCCGCCCGTTGGTTTTTGATAACAGTTATAACGAGCCCTCATACTACACTTTTTATACCGGGCAGGAATGTTTCGCCGTGAATGATATCTGGTACAAAAAGACACAGTACAATTATCTGCCGCAGTTGGAGCAAAAATTCCAGGATAAAGCGGTGACCTATGTATCTGACGGGCCGGTCGACAAAACCAGCCGCGAGATCAGCATCCCGCAAGGAAAAAAATATTACCTCACTTTTATTGACCACTTTAACTCGTTCACCGGCGTGGATGTGCGCGTGTCAACCCCCGTGAGTAGTTTGAAGCATGCTGCGGAAACCACGATGCAGGTTGTCATTAATGCTCCGCAGCAATATATCGCGCGCTTAAAATCGACAGAGGCTTATATCATCATAGCCTTTACTAATAACCGTACACAACAGGTGGTTTATAATAAATATCCGCTATTACCCGGCTTTGATAATGGCAGGCCTTTTCAGGTGCCTTTCAGGGCGCCGCTTATACCGGGCAACTACCGTTACCAATTTTCAATTGTAGCTAAACAACATGTGGGTGTAGAATACAATAGTAATGTCTATAATTGTACGGTCAACTAAACATTACACAAAGTAGACGGGAATTTTTTTGCTTTGAGTTAACTTTGTTATAATAAGCTACGTAATATATTATATAAGCTGCCAGATTTTAAAAATGCTAAACACCATACCAGAAGCTATTGAAGCTATAAAAGCCGGGAAAATTATTATTGTGGTTGATGATGAGGACAGGGAGAACGAAGGCGATTTTTTAGTCGCTGCCCGCTTTGCTTCGCCTGATGTTGTGAATTTTATGGTGCGCCATGGCCGCGGATTAGTTTGCGCGCCCATTACGCGGCACCGGGCGGCTGAGCTTGAGCTTGATCCGATGGTGAGCCATAATACCACGTCGCACGAAACCAATTTTGCAGTTTCTGTTGATTTGCTGGAAGGATGTACTACCGGTATTTCGGCCACCGATCGTTCAAAAACTATACAGGCTTTGATAGATCCGGCGACTAGACCGTATGATCTGGGTCGTCCGGGACATATTTTTCCGTTGATAGCCAAGAATGGCGGCGTACTGCGAAGGGCTGGACATACCGAAGCAACTATTGACCTGGCTGTTTTAGCCGGACTGGAGCCTGCCGGCGTGATCTGCGAGATCATGAACGAAAATGGCGACATGGCCCGCTTGCCCGAACTTTTAGAGATTGCCAAAAAGTTTGATCTGAAAATTGTATCCATAAAAGATCTGATTGCTTACCGTTTGAATACCGAGACGCTGGTTAAAAAAGAAGTTTCGGTAAAACTTCCAACCGAATGGGGCGATTTTGAAATGACTGCCTATACCCAGATCAATACCGGCGAAAATCACATTTCGCTCGTGAAAGGTACCTGGGAGCCTGACGAACCTATTTTGGTGCGTGTACACAGCTCATGCGTAACCGGCGATATCTTTGGTTCATGCCGTTGCGATTGCGGCCCGCAGTTGCATAGGGCCATGGAGATGATAGAGAAAGAGGGTAAGGGTGTAATTGTATACATGAATCAGGAAGGCCGGGGTATAGGTTTGGTTAATAAACTGAAAGCTTACAATTTGCAGGAAGCGGGCTTTGATACCGTTGAAGCTAATCTTAAATTAGGTTTCCCGATGGATCAGCGCGATTATGGTATAGGTGCACAGATACTGCGTAACCTGGGTGTAACTAAAATGCGCTTAATGAGCAACAATCCAAAAAAACGTGCTGGCCTTACCGGCTACGGACTGGAAGTGGTAGAGAATATTCCTATAGAAATTGCTGCTAATCCGCATAATGAGGCTTACCTAAAAACCAAGCGCGACAAGATGGATCATACCATTATGCGTAATCATTAATTTCCTCAAAACTCGTAATCTCCCGTACAAAAAAATACGTCATTGCGAGGAGGAACGACGAAGCAATCTCTACACGGCAGGCCCTATTTGATTAGCATATGCAGAGATTGCCACGCTACGCTCGCAATGGCACCTTTTTATTTTTACTCTTCTTCTTGCTTTATAGCCGGCTGCGCCGTTGTTGGCGGCGGTGTTTTGGTTGGGTTTGATAATGGCGTAGTAGTTGGCGTAGCGGCGGGCGCTAATTGCCGGTCGACCAGTGTTGCGCGGCGGCGGTTAAAAATGTACCTGAAAAACTCGCCGAAGGTATCAAAGTCATGTTGGTAAACTAAACCAAGGCCGTTTACATATTGAACCGAGTTTTGGTCGATGGTACTTAGCAGGTTGTTCAATGCGCGATAAGAATACCGTCCGCTCAAAGAACCATCTTTCCTGATCAGGTACGACGCCTGGAAGTCTTTGGTTAACGCACTGAAGTTTGAATTAAGCAGCGTATTGTTAAGCGACACTAAGGAGCTGCTGCCTGTGGTGTTAAACAAGCTACCGTCCAGAATTATCCGTTCATGAGCAAATTTGTAGGTGGCACTCACGTCATTAAATGAACGTATGTTCAAGTCAAGGTTTTTTATAGCGTTTGATTGCGCAATGAGGTTGTTTATTTTATTGAAGGCAAACTCTGTAGCCGCATTGTAAGCTGTGCCCACCACTTGGTTGGTAATATTATTACTACCCGCGCCCGATGCGAAACTACGCGTTACAATAACGCTCAATGCCTGGCGGTTACGGTTGTTGTTATCAGCCAGGTAAGTGGCTAATTCATCTTTAATAGATGGGTCGGTAGGGAAGTTGAAGTCGAAGTTAATATCCGGCTGTATCAACGAATTGGTAATCAGCAATTCGGCTTGTACCAGTTCAGGGTTGGCGCCTTTAGGGCTTGGGTAGCCCGCCGCATCATACAAAGGCTTAACCTCGGCACGTACCTCATAAATAGCGCGCAGGTTAATTTGTGCGTTGCTTGGATTGCCTGTCCAGCGGATGGTACCGCCCTGGTTTACCGTAAAGTTTTTACTGATAAAGTTCTTGGCCGTAAAGTCAAACTTACCCGAGGTAATGATAAAATCGCCGAACATGTCAAAGTCGCCTAAACTATTAATACGCAAATTCAGGTTTTTGGATTGGCCGCTGCCCTGAAGTACACCGTAATCTGTAGTGATTTTTACCACAGCTTTTTCGTCGACGTTTAGATTTAAGTTTAGCGTAACCCCGTTAAATCTCTTGGTTTTGTCGACAGTTGCTACGGTGGTGTCCTTGTGGCTCACAAAGTTTATAAAGTCGTAATCGCTGGCGGTGGTTGATGTATTTAGCGGGATGTTAAACACCGTACCGGCCTGTGTTGAGGCATTGATGTTGATGTTCATGTTATCAACCGGGCCGGCAAAGCTGAAATCGCCGGTGGCGTAGGCCGTACCAAAATATAAGTGATTGTCTTTAAAGTTGGTATTGAGTGCCAGCAGATTTTTGGCATTTAGCTGTACATTGATATTCGGATCAATCGGGTTGCTTATATCCACTGTACCATTAGCTATACCAATGCCGCCGCGTCCATCTTTTATGAGCATGTTATTGATGTTGATCAAGCTGTTTTTTACCTCAAGCTTGTTGCTTACCAGATATGGCGTTTTCAAATAATTTACGGTCAGGCCGGTATTGTCTAACGTGATCTCGCCATTTAGCTGAGGTTTGCTAAGCGTTCCTGTAAGTTTAAGGTCGGTTGATACCGTGCCTTTAAGATCTGAAACCAAACTCTTGATAAATGGCTCAAAGATAATTGCCTCGGTCTGCGTCATTTTTACGTCGAAGTCCAGCTTGTCCTCGGTGCCTTTGCCCAGAAAATATGAACCGCCTATATTCAAGGTCTCCAGCCCTTTATTCAAAATATTAACTTTCACGTTTGCCCGACTCCGATCATTGTCAAGGTTTGATACTACTTTGATGTTACCCACCGAGGTGTTGTTCATCTTAAACGAGTCAATTGCCAGCTGCGCATCCACCCCCGGCGACTTGAGTATCGAGCTAAAAACGACATTGCCATCCATGCCGCCCTGCAGTTTGATGTCGGCAGCCTTGGTCAGCTCATTAAATGTCGACATCCTGAACTTGCTAAAATCAACCTTTAACTGGTCAGCAGGGTTGTCAGATATAAATCCGTTAATGCGCGCCACCTGCTCACCGTTTGAAAGCTCAAAGCCAGATATCTGCGTTTTGCCATCCAGCAACCTGATGCGCACCTGCTCGCGCAAGCGCCATTTTTGATTTTCAATGATAACGTCTGATGGCAGCAGCTTCAGCTTGGCCGTGGTATCGCGGCCAAACTCAACCAGGCCGTAAAGGTCCAGCTGGTTAGTTGCATCCTTATCAGCCAGCTTGACGTTAAATTTCAGGCTGTCGTTATTTACGAAGTTGGTGATGTCAATATTCTTGATGAACAGGTCCTTGCTCAGATCGATACGTTTTAAAGATACGTTGAGCGTCAGGTTGTTGTCGCTGGTGCTTTCGTCCAGAATGAAATCATGGAATAGTATCTTTTTATAATCGATGGTTTTGATGTAGCCGTTTATCGTAGCGGTTTTTGCTGCCGAGTTGAACTGCCCAATGAATGTGCCCTGCTCAGGTATTTTCAGATCAGGCAGGAAGATGGCTGTAAGTGGGTCAAGGTTTTTAATCTGTACGTTCAGTTCAAAGTTTTGCGGCTTAAATGGACTGGCCTTTGCCGGTAAAGACGGGATGTATTTTTTGGCGATGGCCGTAAAATAGGCCGGCAATGTGGCCAGGTCATAGCTGCCTTTCAATGTACCATCCAAAGCGTCAGACCGCAGGGCGATCACCTTGGAGCCGCCTTCGCCGGTAGCCGAGAAAAATACCGAATCCAGTAGATAGTTGTTTCTCGGGTCGACGATACGTATAGGCGACAGTCTTACTTTGCCTTCAATGTTTTTGAGGCTGTTGCCTGAGAAAGTTGTATTTAATTGAGCGCTGATAATAATAGTATCACGCATCAGTCTGAGTTTGTTCAGATTGGCATCATGCAGATTGGCCTGTACCGAATAAACCGGCAGCGCAGGGTTAAAGTCGACATGGCCATTGCCGTCAAACTTTACGTTTTTGTCGTTGAT
>Ga0157372_10000187_pt1 | contig 68372 bp, 58 predicted proteins | sample C55metaG_FD_115307 | JGI IMG/M metagenome (GOLD analysis project Ga0157372, IMG submission 115307) | Corn rhizosphere microbial communities from Kellogg Biological Station, Michigan, USA - C5-5 metaG | ecosystem: Host-associated > Plants > Roots > Rhizosphere > Soil | place: USA: Michigan... | reverse complement strand
GCATTACAACCGGTTTGAGAACTCGCTGTCGCTCAAACAGACTCAAACCGCCCCTAAAGGGGAGGTTGTAATTTCCACGAACAGCCTGAGCTAGGTTCACTCCAAAGGGCCGATCTTAGGCTGCGGATATATTCTGTTTTTACAAAGCTAGTTCGTCACTTACGAAGTGGTTCTAGCATCTAGGATCTAGAATCGTGGCAACTACTTTATTCCTTATTCGTAAGTCGCTTGCTGCCTTACCGAATAATGCCGCTGGTGCGGGTGAGGATAATACCGATAGTTGCCAAGGTAACGACAGTGATGTCTAGGAGTTGATGCTTTAAGATGAATCTTTCACCGCGGCGGACGACTTTGTGCCACGCTAAGCCGTGACGCATCAGGAAGATCGCTAAGGCTAGGATGACGACCAGTGTGGTGGCCAGCATACTCCAGGAGGCTTGTCCGGCGGTCAGGACTTGGATGCGGCTGACTCGCTGCGGAGCCGGTTCAATGTCGGCTTTGACAGTATTATTATTTGGTGTGAGAGCAGGGGCCTTCGGTGTAGGAGCACTTGCCGCCGGGGCCGGCAAACTATCGGTAGCCACTGGTGTATCGCCGCCGCTTTGCGCAGCCGCACCACTGGTCGGGTTAGGCGTGGTAGATTTTGGTTGATTTGCAGCAGCCGGAGCAGGAGCGGCTGGCGTGGCAACGGCTACCGGTGCACCAACCGGTTCGGCATACATGGCTACTACAATGGTTTCTGGGCCGGTGCCTTGGTAATTCGGGCTGCTGGCGATGCCAAAGCCGACTTCTTGGTAGGTGGTGTTCAGGATATTAGCACGGTGTTCCGGGCTGTTCATCCAGCCAGTGACAGTGTTGGCGGAGGTGTCAAAACCGTAAGCCAAATTTTCACCAGCCGTTTGATAACTGTAGCCAGCAGCAGCGATAAATGACCAAGGTGTCTGACCGTCCGGAGTGTTATGCGACCAATAATCTCGAGCTGCCATATCATTGGCTTTGGACTGGGCGGCCTGATCAAGCGCGGCATTCAACCCGAGTCCGCCAAGACCATTGGCGCTGCGCTGATTGTTTGTATTATCCAGTAGACTTTGGATGCTGATGTCAGTGGCATAACCCAGCACCGAGTGCTTACCTGGCCAGAAACTGTTGATCAGCATGCCGAGCATCACAACTAACAGCAGCGGTAAATATGGCCAGTATGGCTTATGATAGTGCTTGCTTCGTCGATGATGAGCGCCCGAAACTTTTTTGTGGTGCGCTGGCGGTTTGGCTCTAGCTACGAGTGTCATGATTTTTATTTTGTTTACAAACTATCGGTATTGTATCACAACTATCTGAAACGGCAATGGTACAGTGCCATAGCGGCCGCTTGTACTACATTGTATGATTCTTTAGAGCCTAGCATGGGGATTTCAATCACTTGATCTACTTCTGAGAATAAAATTGAGTCTATGCCTTCAACTTCTCGACCTAGCAATAAAGCTAATTTGGCCGGCGGCTGATAATTGGGCAGGCTAATGGCATTTTGGTGCTGTTCGAGTGCTACGAGTGTAAAGCCAGCGGTTTTTAGCTCACGCAATAAACTTAAAATATCAATATGGTGTTGCCATAACGTTGTTTGTTCAGCTCCCAATGCGGTTTTGGCGATTTGCTTGTCCAGTTTTTGGGCAATGTGCGGCAAACGGTCGTCATCTGAAGCACCTGCAGGATAGGGCGTGTAGCCAGTGAGGTAAACTTTCTCCACGCCCAGCCCGTCGGCGGTTCGTAGCAACGAGCCGACATTATGTGTGCTGCGAATATCGTGAGCGATTAAAATAAGTCGGCGCATAGCCGTTACTATACGGTTCTTATCCTCAGCTGGCTAGCCGTTAGTAAGCATAAGAATTATGGCGAGACACGCCGCTAGGCTGTATAATAACGCTTATGTCACAAGATGCTCGCGCTGACGAGGAGCTATCTACGCAGCGCCGTGCCCGCATACTGGGTATGGCCTATGTTGATACCTCGCAGCTCACCGAACGGCCACTCTACCGAGAGATTTTAGACACGGCGGAAGTCACCCAGCTTCGCACCGTGGCCTTGCAGGCCGATAAAAGTCATGTTTTATTTGGCGTCACCACTAGTACTTCACAAGCTACCATGAGCGATTTGCGACAACGCTTCAGCGATCAGCGAATAAGCTTTGCCATCATATCTGACACTGGTTTTCGCGAATATCTGCAGCTATACGATCCGCCCAAGAAGGTGGAATATCACGACATTTCTTTAAATACCGCTGGCACCGATGATTTAGTCCAGAGTGTATCAAACATGTTAAACCAAGTACGGGCCGACGACATGCTAGCTTATCTAGTGCAACAAGCGCACCGTCTGGCGGCTTCGGACATTCACGTCGAAACTGAACGCGACGATGTGCGTGTTCGGTTTCGTATCGACGGTGTATTACATCCCATTGCCCGCTTAAGCCAAGAAAAGTACCGGCTACTTATCTCGGCCATAGCTAGTGCTGGTAACGTTAGTACTAGTGCTAACGAAGCGCAACAAGGCCACATCGCTCAGCATACCACCATGGCCGATGGCACCCCAGTAGATGTAAACGTCCGCCTGGAAACCGTACCGACCATCAACGGCATGGACGTGGTCATGCGTTTATTCAACATGGATCAAAGCATGTATACGCTCGATAAACTGGGGCTGTCTCCCAGCGAGCGGCAAATCGTCGATGAAATTATTGCCAAACCCAGTGGCCTGGTATTAGCAGTCGGACCAACCGGCTCCGGCAAGACCACCACCCTGTATTCCATGCTGAACAGTCTTAATAGCGATGACCGCAAGATTATCACCATCGAAGACCCAGTGGAATACCAATTCGCCGGCATCACACAGATTTCCGTGACGAGCCAAAGCGCTGACGACAAAAGTTTCGCCGAAAAATTACGAGCTGTGTTGCGATTGGATCCAGATATCGTTATGGTTGGCGAGATTCGCGATAATGATACCGCCAAAACTGCGCTCCAGGCATCGCTGACCGGCCATTTAGTGCTCAGTACTTTCCACGCCTCGTCGGCAGCGGCTGCGCTGACAAGGTTGATGGATGTTATTGGCCAAAACCCGCTGTTCGTATCCGCTATTCGGCTAGTCATGGCTCAACGGCTGGTGCGCCGATTGGACGATGCCACCAAACAAGCCTATCAACCCGACGAACCAGTGCTGGCCAAAATTCGTAGCGTGCTCGACACCTTACCAGAAGGGATAGAAAAGCCCAGCCTTGACGGGCTGCAATTGTATAAACCCGGCAGTTCTGCCGAAAACCCCTATGGTTTTCGGGGTCAGCTGGCCATTCGTGAGCAGTTCGTTATGACCGGCGAAATCCGCACCTTGCTCGAACAAACCAATACTGTGCTTTCGGCCCAGGACATCGAAGCCGCCGCCGTCCGCAGCGGCATGCGTACTATGCTGCAAGATGGCATCCTCAAGGTCTGTGCCGGCGAAACCACGCTCGAAGAAGTTTACCGCGTCGTCGGTTGATTGACAGTCACACAAAATTAGGTATTAATAGTACGGGTGAGCAGACTGGTATCAATAGCTGAGTTGGCTGGGACGCGTGAAGAAAACCTTAACTGGAACTTTAGGCTACCTGATTCTATTCAGCCCTCTGACGTTCAAGTGGACATGGGGAGAGTTGCCGCCCTCCATCGAATTATCGGCATTGAGAGAAGTGAAGTTACGGCATTGCCGGCCGACGGTGCGGTCTATATTAGCCTAGTCAGTAAAAAAGATGAGCCTTGTACGTTAGCGCCTACCGAAATAGCAGCTTCTACACAAGTCGAAAATTTATTTCCAGATGGCGTGCGTGCAAATTTCGGCAAAGTTTTCGCACAACATGGCTTAAATAGGACAGAGCTAGTCTTGAATGTTGCCAAAAAGCACCAAGTGACGAAGAGACCTAAAGAAATACTGTGGGCTAGAGAGTTGGATAAAGCCTTACGTGCTTCGTTTAATAGGGCGGCCCGACAGGTCTTAGTGGGCCATGGAAACGTTGATAAAACCTTAGCCGCAAGCGGGGTGTTAGCAGAGGCTCTGGTACTGACTGCTGATATAGCGCATTGGCCTCTACCGGTAGTTGCGCAGGTGCTGTATCCAGAAATTTGGACGTTGGGATTTTGCCTTACGATGTTTGAAAATACGAGAGGGTCTGGGAGCAGAAGAGTGCAAGATTGGCGTCCTTCACTGGCTATACCACTATTTGAGACTCAGCCAGACCGCTATCTTGCCGCTGTCGCTCTTAGCAGGCTGCCGGGTTTGGTGCGAGCTAAGCATTAAACACTTGCTTCCAGGGGTAAAGTAGTGTAAGCTAATACGGATATGGAAAGTGTAATCAAACAAATCGAGAACTCTTTTAAGAAAGGCGCCGTCGTTGATGTCCGCTCCGGTGATACTGTCAAAGTCCACCAGAAGATTCGCGAAGGTAACAAGGAACGAGTACAGATCTTCCAAGGTCTGGTGATTCGTACCGACCGCAAAGGCTCGCATACCAGCCGTATTACCGTGCGTCGCATTGCCAGTGGCGTTGGTGTCGAGAAGAGCTTTCTTCTGCACAGCCCGCTGATTTTGAAGGTAGAAGTTACCAAACGTAGCAAAGTTCGCCGCAACTATCTGACCTACATGCGCTCCCGCACTGGTAAATCTGCTCGGCTAACCGGCCTAGACTTTGATCGCGAAGCCGTGAATACCATTCACGATGCCGCTGCCGAAGCCGAAGAAGAGAAGCTACGCGAAGAAACTGCCGCTGCTGCTGAAGCCGAAGCCGCTAAAAAAGCTGAAGAAGAAGCCTCCAACGAAGCTAAAGTTGCCGAAGCTCTATCCAAGCACGACAAAGCCTAAAAAATTAGAAGATTTAAAGCCCACTTTGACTAGTAGCGTATGGGGTTAGCTAGTTGATAGGCACAGTACGATCCGGGCAAGCCATCGGTGCCTCTGTCGATAAGATAGTGTTATCACTGTTTAGGTCACCAGGGCTGATGCCTTGTCCGGCGTACAGAACTACATGAAGCAACAAGTGCCTTGATCCTTGGGGTAAATCCCTATAACTTAATTGTATCTCAGATCCTGCCAGCGTTGTAGTCTGTCCTTTGAGAGCATATGTTCCTGCTGAGTCCGGTAGCTCATAGTAGGATTGAGCCGATTCAGTAATTACATGATTCGGAATGGTGCTTGGTTGAAATACAGGGGCATAATTAATGCGCTTATGAAGCTTATCCCAATTAGTAATTCTTACCTGGCTGCAACTGATTGTTGGCGTAGTGGGATGGCTTGATGTCGGTCGAGTAGTAGTCGTCTCTGCGGTCGTCGAAGGGGCAGAGGGGTATGATGTAGTACAGCCTGCTACCAAAAAAATGCCAGCAGCACCGAGGCCGCTAATATTCAGCACTGTCCTTGGGCCTATACCTCCATCTCTTTCAAGGCGCCTTAAAGAACTTCTGAACTTTTCATTAACAGACATATATTTTTATTAAAGCATAAATAAAAAAATTTAACAAATATGTGAGATGCTACAATAGTAGTTATGGTAACTGTAGGTATCGACGAAGTTGGCAGAGGTTGTTGGGCCGGGCCGTTAGTGGCCGGTGCGGTAATTTTAAGCGAGCCAATTATCGGGCTAAAAGACTCCAAAAAACTCACGAAAATGCAGCGCGAACAATTAGCCGTCGAGATTGAAAACACAGCTTTAGCGATTGGTATTGGCTGGGTGCCGCCGCAGGAGCTTGACAAAGTGGGTATTACCACTGCTGTCAAGCTGGCCATGCAGCGGGCCCTGGAACAGATATCAATCGCCTTCGGCGAAGTGATAATTGATGGCAATATCAATTACTTTCCGGCCGACCGACGGGCCAAAGCAATTATCAAAGCCGATGACAGCGTGCCGGTGGTCAGTGCTGCTAGTATTGTAGCCAAAGTGGCCAGGGATAATTACATGGCTCAACAAGCAGAGACTTTTCCGGCCTATGGCTTTGACAAGCATGTTGGCTATGGCACAAAACTGCACCAAGAAATGCTGCGCCTGCACGGTATTACTGATTTGCATCGCCGGTCATTTAAGCCTATCCAACTTTTGCTAGAGCCCGGTATATGACCACGACTGCTACCGGGCGCCGGGCCGAGCAAGCGGCGGCCGAAGAATTACAGCGACATGGTTATGAAATTTTAACTTTCAACTGGCGAACTCGTGTTTGCGAAATTGATATTGTCGCCCAAAAGGGCAGCAGCGTGCACTTTGTGGAAGTCAAATATCGCGCCCATGCCGATCAGGGCAGCGGCTTAGACTACATTACGCCTGGCAAGGTAAGGCAGATGCGATATGCCGCTGAACAGTGGATGCATGAAAATAAATGGCAGGGTGATGCCAATCTAGCTGCCATAGAAGTCTGCGCACCAGACTTCGCTATTGGTGAATTTATAGAATCAATTATCTAAACCCGATTTTCGATTACCGATTCAAGAAATACTCCCAAAGTGCCAATATAGAAAACACCTGCAACGGACCACCCGGTGCAGCTTAACGAGCCGCTCCTTCTTGCCCTCGTCATCCCCAACTTGCTAGCCCCGCGTATACGCTGAGCGGCGAGGCAGTATTGGTGATCCAGTAGAGAGGTTTGGAGATCAAGAATCAGAATCAGATAACACTGAGTCAGCGCTCCAGTCATCCTGAACCGGAGCGCAGCGGAGCCCTGAACTTGATTCAGGGTCTTTCAGGATCCATGCGAACAAGCAATACGCTGAACTAAGGACTAGCTCTCATAGTTTCACTAAACCTCACATACCTTTTTCCCTGTACTTTGGGACCGCCAAACCGGGGTCCCCAGCAAGACAGGATTCTTGCTGGGGTGGAGAGTACCAAAGCTCTCGGCCCAATTCCGTTCACGTGGTCAGCAGTTGTCACCGGCTACAACCAAGCCAACAACTCGTCAACTACCGTTCCTCAAACAGAGTTGGCTTGATCTTTTCAGGGTGAGTTGTAGCTGTCAGCAACAGGACTGAGCTAGGTTCGCTCTGCGGGGCCGAATGTAGGCTGCGAGTCGGCAGTGCTTTCAAGGAAGTAGGGGTATTTCTAATTCTTCATTCTTTATTCGGTTGTTGGAGCTACCGGAAGTATTTTTGCACCGATGATAGATCCCGTTGCAGCCAAGCCACACGGCTGGTGATTTCTTCTATACCCATCTCGATGTTGCGTTTTAGCACTATCTGGTCGGTTTTAGGCAGGAAGAAATCAGCGTATTTTTTGGCCCACTCCGCAGTGTTACAGATACTGGCCGAGTAGCGGGGCAGCATATCATAGGATTTGTCTTGCTTATATGTTTCCTCAATCCAATCCCAGTTCTTGACCATCCAATCCCATGCGACTTGCTTTACGTATCGGTTGCGTAACAGATAAATCAACCAGTGGTCAGCGTCCTGGGGTTTGACTAGTTTAGAATTTTTGAGGCGCTCCAGAAGAATTGTCGCTTCGTCCTCGCGCCGAACAGCGGTTAATGCAGCCATAATGTCAGACTTGAGGGCGCTATTATTGGTTTGTTCATCCAGCTTGAGCAGATATTCAAAAGCGCCAGCAGTGTGTTGCTTGATCGGCACCGTAAAGACAATGCCGCGGAGCTCGGCCGGTACACTGGCGGGGTCTTTTCGGTAGGACGTAAATAGCGCCAGCGACTTATCAATAATGGCCGGCACGTCAGCGTAAGCTCCTAGACCGATAATAGTGCCGCGCAGCTTCGTATCGGTGGTTGATTCTCCTGGTCTTTCCTCCCAGCCTAGACGTTGATATTGTGCGGCGGTAACTTTGGCAACAAGCTTTTTTATAGCCGGTTCAAGAGTTTCATCAAGGTCAATGAAGCGCCGAACTTCGGCAAAGATCAAAGCTAGCATGTCCCACACTGGATCGCTATCCTCGGCTTTATAAGCCGCAAGCAGTTGCAGCACATCGCCGTAATTTCGATAACCGGCCCGGGCCAGCATGCTGATATCGTTCAGTGTCATTAAGCGTTCAGCGGTGGTTAACTCTCCGCCACTGATTTGTTGTGCTAGCATGGTGCGCTGCGTTTCTTGCGTGTAATTTACTATGTAGTGACCCCGTGCACCGCTGTTAATGCGCGCAAAATCCTTACTTGGCAAGGCGAGATTTTGTTCTTTGGTTTTCAGGACTGCCGGCAAGCTTGCTTCGCTTGCGAATAACGGTACCGGCCATAACCGATTTTTGTCGGCTTTGGCAGGATCATCGCAAAAGTGTTCCTGGTTCAGACGTAACTGGTCATCCTGCTGCTCAACCTGTATCACCGGGAAGCCGGATTGTTCCAGCCAAGGGTCCATGAAGGCTGCCACGTCTTCGCCGCTGGCGGTGCTGAGACTAGCCCAGAGATCGGCGCCGCGGGTGTTGCCGTAAGCGTGCGTGCTAAAATACTCACCTAAACCTTTACGAAAAGCGTCTTCACCGATGTAGTTTTTAAGCATATACAGCAATCGGCCGCCCTTGGCATAGACAATGGACGGATCGAAAATAGTGTTAATTTCGTCCGGATGGTGCACATCGGTCTTTACGGCCTGCACCCCAGGATTGGAGTCGCGCCGGAAGGCAGACAGTCCTTCGGCGCTGATGAAGGTGTCCCACATGTGCCATTCTGGATGCATAGCGTCGACGGCTTGGTATTCCATAATATCGGCAAAACTCTCGTTGAGCCACAGATCGTCCCACCACTTCATGGTTACCAAGTTACCGAACCACTGATGGCTAGTTTCATGCGCAATAACGGTGGCGATATATTCTTGCATACTCTGTGGGGTTTCGCCCGGGTACACTAACAGTGCCCGCTCGCGGTAAGTAATGAGCCCCCAGTTCTCCATGGCGCCGGCTGAGAAGTCAGGACAGGCTACATGATCGGCTTTGGGCAGGGGGTATTCTACGCCGAAGTAATCCTCAAAAAATTCAATAGACTTTTTAGCAATTTCCAGCGGGAAATCCAGTGCATTAGCTGGTTGAGCAACTGTCGCCCAGACATTGACGTCAGTGCCACGAGCGGTTTTAGTAGATTTACTGTGCAGTTCGCCGGCGACAAAAGCCAATAGATAGGTGCTCATCCGTGGGGTTGTCTCAAAACGAGTCACGAGCCTCGATTCAGTAGTCTCGGAATTACGTTGTTTCGTGCCTCGTGTTTCGTGCCTCGGCTCGGTATGTTGCTCTTTAATAGGTGTATTACCTAAGACGCTTATATTTACTTCTGTGTCGAGCGTGAGATCGAATGTTGCTTTGGCTTCTGGCTCGTCTATGCAGGGAAAGGCTTCCCGGGCATAATGGCTTTCAAATTGAGTCATGAGCAGGGCGTGCTGCTGGCCTTCATACTCGAAGAAACAGGGATAAATGCCGGTCATGCCGGTGGTAATTTTGCCGCTGAACTCCAAGGTCACCGTATACTCGCCGGGGTAAACCATGTCACTGGTGTGCAAGCGGACTTCATCAAAACTCTTCTGCAAGTTAATCCGGGCTAATTCAAGCGGCTGATCGCCTTTTTTATCGTGCTTCACAATGCTAGCGGCACTGACTTTTAGTCCACGGCCGTGCAGAGTGATGCGTTGGCTCGGCCGCCCTGCTTTTTTACCCCTAATGGTAGCGGTACCACTAAAAGTCATGCTGCCTTTGTCCAGGCGTAAATTGAGCTCGTAGTGATGTGGTTGGAATTGCGAATATAAGCGTGTAACTGACTTCCCCATATGTATCTAGTGTAGCATTACTTACGGTACGTACGCACTACTGCCTACATACTTATATTTAGGATGAGCGAGCAGTTATTACGTGACACTGAGCAGAGTGGTCGGCGGCGAATTATGCGTTCCAGATGGTTCCAGAGGATGTTGCTGGCTACAGGTATGACGCTTGGGATTATCGCCGCTTCGCCCCAGAATAACAGTTTAAGCTCGCCTTGGTGGGGTGAGGTGGCTATTGGTATTGGCGTAGTGGGTGGGACAGAGCGCACCTTAGTAATATTTCGCAACGCACGGCTTGCTAATAAGTATAAAGCTGAGCAACCAAGCATGCCTTTTAGCTCGTATGTACAAAAAGAGATCTTAAACACCTTATTATCAACACATGAGAATCTACCAGAGCGTCCGAAAATGGCTCAGCATCTAACAGAGTTAACTTCTTCTCCAACAACAGTTTTTACGCCTTTATTTGCATTTCTAAGTAGTAGCGAATTTACAAGTATATACAACGGTACTCTGGCATATGACAACCCCTATAAAGCAGCAGCCTATGTTACGATACCTCTTTTACTCACCGTTGGTGGTACTGCCCTAAATGAGTGGAGCGCTATAATTCTGCGGCGAGACTTCATGCAACAGCTTGGTATAACTATGGAAGATCACTCGCTAGATTGACGATCTTGCTAGAGTAAGTTATACTGGCAAAGTACTAGTCGGCCGGCAGGTCGACTTTTTTCGTATCTGAGATAAGGTTAAAGATGTAAAAGCGTCATCCTGAACGTGTTTCAGGATCTCATTGCAAAATGAGGATTCCGAAAACGAGTTCGGAATGACGAATAAGAAAGGAAAACATAATGGATATGGATTTTAAACAACTGGCGGTAGCTATCAAGGCAATTGCCGAAGAGAAAAACTTGCCCGAATCTACCGTACAGGAAGTGGTAGAGCAAGCTTTGGCGGCAGCCTACCGGCGTGATTACGGCGACCGCGAACAAGAAATTCGCGTCACTATGAACCTAAATACTGGTGAAGTTGACGCCTACATTACTAAAGAAATCGTTGAAAAGGTGGGTGATCCGGCCTATGAAATCAGCTTGAGCGATGCTCAAGTCATGCGCAAGAACGCTAAAGTCGGCGAAACCGTCGAAATTCACGAAAAGGTTACCGAATTTGGCCGCGTGGCAGCCCAGACTGCCAAGCAAGTGATCTTGCAGCGCTTACGTGAAGCCGAGCGTGAGATTGTCATGAATGAGTACGAAGACAAGATTGGTACGGTTATTAACGCTGTAGTATCACGCGTAGAAGGTAATATTGTCCGGATTGATTTGGGCAAGGCACAGGGAATTATGCCACGCAGCGAGCAAATCCAAGGGGAGCGATACTATCCCGGCCAACGACTGAAGGTCTTCCTGAAGGATGTGGAACGTGGTTTTCGTGGCCCGCAATTAGTGGTCAGCCGCGGTAACACGCAGTTTATCGAATGGTTATTCCAAGCCGAAGTTCCAGAGATGGAAAGCGGCGCGGTGGAGATCAAGGGCATTGCCCGGGAAGCCGGTGTCCGCAGCAAAATTGCCGTCGCCAGCAATGTACCGGGTGTTGATCCAGTGGGCACGTTTGTCGGTGGTCATGGCACCCGTGTGAATGCTGTCATGAGCGAAATCGGCGATCAGGAAAAGGTCGACATCATCGTCTGGAGTGATAACACGGTCGAATACATCACTAATGCGTTAAGTCCTACCAAAGTCAGCAAAGTTACCTTGGACGAGACCAACAAAAAAGCCAAAGTCAGCGTACCGGAAGACCAGCTGAGCATTGCCATCGGTAAATCCGGCCAAAACGTCCGCTTAGCCAGCAAGCTAACCGGTTACGAAATTGATATCGAAGCCGATAAAGAAGTTGCCCCAGAGGTAGAAGGCACGGTCGAGACCACGCAACTACCAAAAGTACCAAAGCTGAAAAAGAAGAGTGATCTGGAAAGCTCATTGCTGGAAGCCATTGAAGAACACGGCGAATAACAGGTGGAGCTGGCTATATCCGTCTGACGCTTGATTTGAATGGATTTTGCAAATAGTTGCTACTTGCTAATCGCAATTGCCGGCTTAAGACCTTCTGACTAATCGAGGTTTATTGACAATTAGCAGAATATAGTTTAATGTTTATTTGAAAGAACGGCTCATAGTCTCTATAAGAAGCCATTAACTCAATGTATGTCATTATCTAAAAGTAGTAAAAATAAGTTTATTTCTAATGTAGCCGAATATGGTAAGCGTCCCTGGCGGGGGTCTAAATGGCTAAGTACTTCGGGCGCTTTGCTAGGGCTTATTGGCGGCCCTACCCTCGTAGGAGGAAGCGCAGAGTATTTGGTTGACAATGGAATGCAAAATGCTATACAGACAGCCTGCGACCCCACATTTGGCGATCCGACTAGGAGAGAATGTGCTGAAGAATCTTCTTATGCTCAAGCGGCCAGTGAAGATCTCAAATGGGCAGGGGATGGCTTGGTCTACACAGTTATAAGCGGGGTGGCCTTTTGTGTGGCATATCGTCGTGGCAGGAGGGTGGGTGCCGATGGCGTTACGGCTATAGGCATGAGGGCTCTAGAAGTACAAGTTTTAGATGGTCAAGCAAGCCTACAGTTTTTGTACGTCCAGTTGGGAGATCCACAAAAAGAAGTTTCCGAAAATTAGCACTCTTGACGTTAGAGTGCTAATTGGCGTATCATAGTACTAGTAAATCGCTTCTGTCCTTCATGAGCACCGATTTACCGGCAAACCCTAGAGAGAAATATCACAGATTTCTCAAAGCAAAAGGAGGAATAATAAAACTATGATGCCAAATTCACCTGATTTCCAAGAATTTTTAAATCATTTGACGAACAATGCGCTGCAAAGCTTAAAGCATGCTGACGCCATTGCTCGCAGCTTCGGCAGTGCTTATGTGGGCACGGAACATCTGCTGTTGGGTGTGTTGGCTCAAGATGGCAGCATGGGCGCCAAAATGCTGGAAGGTGTCGGTGTCACTTTGGATAAAGCTCGCATGGCCTTGAATTTGACGCCAAAGACGCTGGTTATAAATGTCGGCGCCAAAGGCTTGAGTGAGACTGCCAAACTGACGCTAAAAATGGCCTACGAAGTGGCGCAGGAGTATGATCAAGAGTTTTGCGGCACCGAGCATATCCTGTACAGTGTGTTGTCGCAAAAGAACGCACGGGCGACGATTTTGTTGCGCGATATGAGTATCGATGTCGATGCGCTGATGAATGAAGTTGAACAGTTCCTGAACCGCCAGCAATATGATGAGAATGAACCGGCCGAAGGCACACGTCGGGGTAAAAAAGCCAAAAAGACGGCTTTGGATTTTTATGGTACCGATCTGACTGCCCAAGCCCGCAGCGGCAAGCTAGACCCAGTGGTTGGCCGTGAAAATCAGATTCGCCGGGTAATCACTATCTTAAACCGTCGCACCAAGAACAACCCGGTGTTAATTGGTGAGCCGGGCGTCGGTAAAACGGCAATCGTAGAAGGTCTGGCGCAACGGATCGTGAACGAAGATGTGCCCGACAGCTTGCTGGATAAGCGCATCGTACTGCTAGATTTGGCTGGCATGATTGCCGGCACCAAGTATCGCGGTGAGTTCGAAGAGCGCCTGAAAAAGGTCATGAGCGAGCTCGAGAAGGACAATAAAACGATTATTTTCATCGATGAGTTACATTTGATTGTCGGTGCCGGTGCCGCCGAAGGTGCTATGGACGCTGGAAATATTCTGAAGCCGGCCCTGGCCCGCGGTAAAATTCAGTTGATTGGTGCCACCACCACTGCGGAGTACACCAAGCATATTGAGAAAGATGCCGCCCTAGAGCGTCGCTTCCAGCCAGTGCAAGTGCCAGAAACCAATCCAGCCGAGACGCTGGCGATCTTAAAGGGCCTCCGCAAGCACTATGAAAGCTTCCATGGCGTGACTTTGAGCGACGAAGTACTGGAAGATGCTGTAACGCTAGCCAAGCGTTACATTAATGACCGTTTTATGCCCGACAAGGCCATTGACTTGATTGACGAAACCTCAGCACACTTGCGTATCGACAAGGGTAAAACTTCACCAGAAGTGCGCAAATTGCAGAAAGAATTAAAACTGGTTAATACGCGGATCGAAGAAGCCGTCGATGCTGAAGATTACGAAAAAGCGGCCCAGTTCAAGCAGCGCGCCAGCCAAATCAACAAAGATTTAGCCAAGCTGCAATCTAGTGATAAACAAGAAAAACGCTTGACGGTCACCAGCGAAGACCTGGCGGAAGTGGTGGCTCGGATGACTGGTGTGCCGGTGAAGAAGGTGATCCGCTCGGAAGCCAAATATTTGCTAACGCTTGAAAAGGCTCTTAGTAAGTACGTTATCGGCCAGCAGGAAGCTGTCGAAGCTGTTGCTAAAGCTGTCCGTCGCAATCGTTCTGGCATTGGTAGTGACAAGCGGCCAATCGGCTCATTCATTTTCCTTGGTCCAACAGGTGTGGGTAAGACCGAGTTGGCGCGTATTTTAGCTCGTGAATTCTTTGGTAGTGAAAACGCCCTGGTTAAGATTGATATGAGTGAATTTGGTGAACATCACAATGTTTCGCGTCTAGTCGGCGCACCTGCAGGCTATGTTGGTTATGACGATGGCGGTCAACTAACAGATAAGATCCGTCGTCAACCATATAGCTTGGTACTGTTCGATGAGATTGAAAAGGCTCACCCGGATGTCTTCAATATGCTGCTGCAGATGCTGGAAGACGGCTATCTAACTGATGCTAAAGGCCGTCGGATCGACTTTACCAATACGATCGTCATCATGACCAGCAATATCGGTGCCGAGAAATTGCAAAAGGAAGCTAACTTCGGTTTCCACGCTGCTAACATGGCTGAACTGAAAGACTTGGATGAGCTGCATAAGGTCAATAAAGACAAGGTAAACGACGAATTGAAAAAGATGATGCGGCCGGAGCTATTGAACCGGATCGATAAGGTAATTGTCTTCCGGGCGCTGACCAAGAAAGATATTTTCCGAATCATTGACTTACAAATTGACGAACTGAAGGCGCGCTTACTCAAGAAAGGCATTAGCATTCAGCTGACGCCGGCTGCCAAGCAATACTTGCTGGATCATGGTTATGATGCCAAAAATGGTGTTCGTCCGCTGCGCCGCTTGATTCAAGATACGGTGGAAGATCACTTGGCACTCGATTTGCTTGACGACAAGTACACCAAAGGTGATATCGTACAGGTAGCCGCCAAAAACGGTGAGCTAGCCTATGCCACCATCAACGAATAAATCGACTCGAAAATCACGAAAATATCTGCTGCTGATCATAGCGGTATGGTTAGTTGTTGCCACAGTGTTAGCGCTACACCGTCAAGGTTTGTATGACTGGTGGCGATTGCGCAGCTATACTGCACCGACAGCAGTTAGTCAGCTAGCCGATGATGATGCGCTGACGCCGTCAGCCCGGCGAATATTTTATGTCAATCAGCCGCTCGTAGCAGTCAAAACGGCTTTTGCGGATAAATGTCCTCGGGGCACGGAGCAGACAGTCGTTCTAGGTTGTTACCAGAGTAACCAAGCGGGTATTTATATTCTGCAAGTCAACGACAGCCGATTAAACGGTATCGAGCAGGTAACAGCTGCTCATGAACTTTTGCATGCGGCGTATGATCGGCTGAGCGCCCATGAGCGGCAGGAAGTAGACGGTTGGTTGGAAGACTATTATCAGCACGATCTGACAGACCAGACTATAAAAGCTTTGATTGCTGACTATCAAAAAAGTGAGCCGCACGATGTCGTTAATGAAATGCATTCAGTATTTGGTACGCAAGTGGCAAATTTACCGCCGCAGCTGGAACAGTATTATCAGCGCTACTTCACTAATCGAGCGTCAATTGTGCAGTACTACAACACCTATGAGGCCGAATTTACCGATCGGCAAAATACCATTAAGGCTGATGAAGCTCAGTTGAAATCCTGGCAGACTCAGATAAGCAGTGATGAAACGTCTCTGAGAGCGCAAAGCGACAACCTACGAACCAGACAGGCTCAGTTGCAGACTCTGCGTTCTAGTAATTCAGCAGCGTACAATCAGGCGGTGCCTGGCTATAATGCCGACGTTAGCAGCTTCAAGGCCCAAGTGGCGGCGTACCAGGATTTGATTGATCAGTACAATAGCCTAGTCGGTCAACTCAACGCGGTTGTGCTGGAAACCCAGCAGCTAACACAGGAAATTACCGGCCAGCCAATACCGTCGCCCGGGCAATAAATGATAGACTAATGGTAAGAGGCAGAGATGGCTAAAAAACCGATAACTAAGTTTGTGTGTACGAATTGCGGGGCGATCAGCGCGTCTTGGAGCGGCAAATGCTCACAGTGCGGTGAGTGGAATACATTGCAAGAAGAAGCTCCAATTGTCGTCAACGGCTCTAATGTGGCTGCCGGTAAACTTTTGAAGCCGGAATCGGTCGATCAAGTAGTGAGCTATGATTTGCCGCGGCTGCTGAGCGACATCCATGAAGTTGACGACGTGTTTGGTGGCGGTATTGTAGCTGGTAGCGTGAATTTGATTGCCGGCCAACCGGGTATCGGCAAAAGTACTTTACTACTACAACTAGCTTATGCGGTTGCTGCTAAGGCACCGGTATTGTACGTGAGCGGCGAAGAATCGGCTCGCCAAGTGGGTTTGCGGGCGGAACGCTTGGGTACGCTGCGGCCGGAGCTGCAGCTAGCTACCAGTACATCGGCTGATGATGTAGCGGCTACGATTGCCAGCGGCAGCTACAAGTTGGTAGTTGTTGACTCAATTCAGACCATGACCTGCGCAGCAGTGGCTTCAGCAGCCGGCACGGTATCGCAAATTACTAATAGCACGCAGCTGTTGACGCTAGCAGCCAAACAAACCAATACGGCTATTATTCTGGTGGGCCATGTGACCAAAGAGGGCTCCATTGCTGGTCCAAAAGTCTTGGAACATGTCGTGGACGTAGTGTTGCAGTTGGAGGGTGATCGCTACGGCGGCTTTAAGATCTTGCGGGCTATTAAAAACCGCTTTGGTTCGACCAATGAGGCTGGTATTTTTGAAATGGTCGAAAGCGGTTTGCAGCCAGTCGAAAACCCGTCGGCAGCACTATTGGCCGAGCGGCAAGTCACCGATGGTTCAGTGGTGCTGGCGACCATGGAAGGCAGCCGGCCATTATTGGTAGAAGTCCAGGCGTTAGTCAATAAAACCAGCTATGGTTATCCTAAGCGGGCTGCCAGTGGTTTTGATCTGAACCGGCTAAATCTGCTGGTAGCCATGCTGGAGCGCCGGACTAAGTTGAATCTGGCGGAGTATGATATTTATGTAAACATCGTGGGCGGCATGCGCATTACTGAGCCGGCGGCCGATTTGGCAGTCTGTATGGCGATAGCTTCGGCCGCCAAAGGCATGCAGCTGAAGCAGAACGCAGCCGTGTTTGGCGAAATTGGCTTGAGTGGCGAAGTGCGCCACGTGCCACAACTGGAAAAGCGTATCGCCGAAGCCAAAAAGCTAGGCTTTGAAACAGCCATCGGGCCGCAGCAAAAGAGTGGTAAAAAGTTGGCATTTTTGCATGGTGTCCGTGATGTTCGAGAAGCGTTAAATACTTTCCTTGAAAAAGATTGAGCACCGATCTTAGTAAAAAATGAGCTCTGGGAATGAGCTCATTTTATTGTATTAGGTTTAGAGTAAACCCTAGCCGCCCGCGGCTGCTGTAACAGTCGGCGTGGTAGCGCCAGTGCTATCTTTGGCATAGACTTTAGTGCTAGCCGGCACCTTTGCCGAGCAAGATGAATCAGGATTACCGCTACAAACCGCACTATCTACCCCTGCATTGCCAACCCGATAAACAGTCACGGTACCGGTACCTCCTGTCCAGCTGAAGGTGGTGGGATTTGTACCACTTGTACTGAGGTTAAAGCTGGCGGCTGTCGCTAAAGTTATCTGTTTGGTGGCACTGCCAGAGTAGAGAACGCTATCCACTACTGTTGCTGTGATCGACGCCGTGCCACTAGATGTCGGTGTGTAGCTGAAGCTGGCTGAATAGACACCTCCTTGGTCCATGGTAAAGGTCTGAACGTTTTGTCCATTTATAGCAACCGCAAGGGTACCAGCTGGTGCTGTAGTATAGCTACCGCCAGATAAGTCATGTGTACCTTGACTGGCCGTGACGGTAATCGTACAACTACCAGGACCACAAGTATCCGGTGCCGTCAGGCTGACGGTAGGCGGGCTATCACTACAGTTGTGAACGTCATCGGTAGCCTGGGCAGCGGAGCTTCCACTGCCGCTAGAACCGCTATTGACACTTGGATTGCCGCCATTCCAGAGGTCAATATTCCAGCTGGCTGCATTGCCGTTTGTAACAGTGTTTTTGGCCAATTCCGGTGTACAGCTGGTGCTAACTTTGCCGGAAACCTTATCAGTGACCTGTGCGGTGTTGGTCTTGGTACCGCCAGCATACCATGAGGGGTAAAGATCATTGCTGGGGCTCGGCTCGATATCTCCGTAATGGATGTGATTATGTACGACAAATGACGGTAAGCTTTTAATGTCAGATGGCGCGGTCCAAGTTGCGACAGGCTTGCCGGCATGAGCGGCTTCCATCAGGCCTCGCGTCATAGGTTCGGTCAGTGTTTCCATGCTGGCACCGCTGTAAGCGCCCAGGTTTATATGGCGATCATGGTTGCCGACCCAAGATACCACGGCGTATTTACTGGACCAGCTGGTCATGAGACCGTCATAGCCATCGTTGGTCGTACCGGTCTTCACGGCGAAGGTCGAGCCGTTGTCATGCTGGAATTTATAGCCGCCAGCCGCCAGCGAGGTGCAGTTTGTGGCGGTGCAGCTTCCATTTAGGTAGCTGGCATTAGGGTCAGATGCCATGTTGTCGACGATGTAGGCACTATCCGGCCGTACCACTTGCTTGCCCTTCGGCTGCCTCCATTTGTAAATAGTCTTAGCGCTAGCGTTATCAACTTGCAAAATATACTCGTGAGGAACGGCCACGCCTAAGCGGCCTAAGGTGGCTAGACCGTTGACGTGATCATCCAAGTGCAGAAAAGCACCGTCACCGATAGCCGAAGAAGCATAGCACTGGGCAGTAACAGTGTTGAATTCATCTTTGTAACAGTTGTAAGTGCTCTTCTCATAGGGGTTGTCCATCATGGCCGACGCTGTGCTAATGACTTTATTTATGGAGCTAAGTTTACCGTCACTAGTATCATTTGGTACGGCTGAGAGCATGGCCTTGACGGCTGGGACGTTACGGGAACCACCAAGGGCGTAACGTAATGTCAGTGGGCCAGGATATATGAAGTCGTAGTCATTTAGACAGTTACCGCCGTCTTTAGGCCGGGCTTTATTATCGCAATTGTAATAGGGTTTGAGAGCCTGCTGGGTGTCGTACAGGACCGAGCCGGCCCCGACATTATTATTATTCTCGATGAGTGTGGTGTAATCGTACGGCTTGAAGCTTGAGCCAGGTGGAATCAAAATACTTGAGGCGTAGTTGCGTTGACCATACTGAGGATTAGAAAAGTCGGTACCACCTACTAGGGCCATGATCTGACCGGTTGGTACGTCTTCGGCAACAGTAGCGGCTTCATCGGCAGCGCCGCCAGTCAGTCGCATGGCTTTTGGCAAATTGGTAGCCACCAGATCTTCAGCCTTGGATTGCAGGTTCATGTCCAGAGTGGTAATAACCTTCAGCCCGCCCAACTTAACCGTAGCTGAGCCGTATTTATTGATAAGCTCTTGCTTAGCTGCCTGCACAAAATAGGGGGCTTTAATGTTACTGTAACTGCTTTGCAGAGGCTTAACGGTTGCCAGCACATCCACTTTTTTAGCGGCGTTGGCTTGCTGCTGGGTAATCATATGCTGAGTAGCCATCTGGTCCAAAATATAATTCATACGTGCCAATAAAGCGGATTTGTTAAAGCCATCGCTAGCTGCCGGGTTCCATTGCGTACTGCTGTAAGGTGATAATTCACCGGGTGCCTTTGGAATAGCCGCCAACATGGCAGCCTGAGTCAAACTGAGGTCTTTAGCAGGTACGCCGAAGTAATCCCGTGAGGCTGACTCCACACCATACTCAACACCTCCATATGGGGCGACATTTAAGTAGGCATTTAAGATGTCGGTCTTGGAGTATTCACGCTCTAGTTCTACGGCTAAAATCAACTCCTTCACCTTACGGGTAACAGTACGGTTATTGGTCCATTGTTCATTGAGTTTTACTAGCTGCTGCGTAATCGTAGAGCCACCTTGCGTACTGCCACCCGTAACATCGTTAAAGCCGGCGCGCATAATACCGCGCACATCAAACGCCCCGTGTTTATAAAAATCTTTATCTTCGATGGCAACCGTGGCATTTCGGATATTATCGGATATTTCGCTGCCTTTTACCGGCAAACGCCTGACGGTGTCATTATCTTGCCAAAGAACAGTTTGTCCGGTGCGATCATAATAGACGTTACTACCACCAATTTTATCGCCGGAAATATCGTTAATCTTAGGAAGATCTTTACGAAAGTATGCAAACAAACCAATAACCAGCAAAAACATAGCAATAATACTAATGCCAGTGATTTTGAGCGCCATGATGGCGCCCTCGCGGCTAAACCAGTACTGTGCTACCCGCTTTGGATGCAGCCGGTACAGCAATCGCTTCCACGGCTCTTTAGGCAGTGTGCTTAAATAAGCTGCTTTACTGGTGGCACGAGCAGTACGCCGAGCCTTCCAGCGATCAGAAAGGCTGCGGTTGAGTTTAATGTTGCTGGATTTATCGGACGTGCTGAATTTAGACCGACGCGGGCGTGGAGCCGCCGGACGCTTTGGCGTGTTCATATTAGAGTGTTTTCTCCCTCATGTTTTTCTGCATAATATTATACAGCCAAACGCTGTCCTGGCCATTACTTTTATGCTTTTAGATGTACGTATGAGTAAGCAAAGATGCCCTTTCGGATCAGCATTCTAGTATAAGCAGCTGAAGCTGAAAACAACCTAAAACTTTGCGGTCTTTGGCTATATTTACCAGCGGTACGCTATACTAAAGAAGTAATAAGGAATACTCATAACTATGACCTTGTCCGAAGAATTGACCTGGCGCGGATTTATCAATCAGACCACCTTTAAGGATATTGCAGCGGCGCTTGACGGCAAGTCAATCACATTTTACTGGGGTGTTGACCCAAGTGCTGACAGCATGACCATCGGTAATCTAGCAGCCGCCATGCTGGTGCGGCATTTTATCGAGCACGGCCACAAGGCCGTACTGCTAGTCGGCGGCGCGACTGGCATGATTGGCGACCCAGATGGCAAAAAGCGGGAGCGCGATCTAATGACGCTAGAGCAGCTTGCTCACAATAAAGCGGCGCTCGCCGCCCAATATCGAACTATTTTTGCTGGTCAACAGTTCACTATCGTCGATAATTACGATTGGTTTAAGGGCATGGCTTACTTGGAATTCCTGCGCGATATCGGCAAGCACGTGCCGATGCGCCAAATGCTGAGCCGTGATTTTGTCCAATCTCGGCTGGGTGAAGATGGAGAGGGTATATCATACGCCGAATTTAGCTACAGCTTGATCCAAGGCTACGATTTCTTGCACTTGCATAAGGAGCACGGGGTGAGCCTACAGCTGTGTGGCGCCGATCAGTGGGGCAACTGCATCACCGGGGTTGATTTAACTCGTCGTATTACAGGCGATGAACTTAACGTGCTGTCCATGCCGCTCATTATCAATAAGACAACTGGCCAAAAGTTCGGTAAAAGCGAAGCTGGTGCCGTCTGGCTGGATCCGGCCAAAACCACACCGACGCAGTTTTATCAATTCTGGATTAATTGTGACGACGCCGGCGTCGAAGATTATCTTAAGGTTTACACCATGCTCAGCAAAGAGCACATTGAGGAAATTATGGCTCACCACAAAGATAATCCGAAAGAGCGGCTGGCACAGCAACAATTAGCAGAAGAGGTTACTAAACTGGTGCATGGTGATGAAGCCTGCGAACGAGCGCGGGTGGTTACCAGCGTTTTACGTGGTCAGACTTCAGTAAGTGAAATAAATGAAAGCATGCTAACAGAAGTACGTCAGGAAATTCCGGCAGTGCAGTCGTCGGCTACTGGTTCGATCATTGAAGCATTGGTTGCGTCTGGTTTGGCGAGTTCTAACACTGAGGCGCGACGATTTGTACAGGAAAATGCCATTGCCATAAATGGGCAAAAGGTGATCCGGGAACACTTTGAACCAGCCGACTTTCAAAATGGGCGATTGTTACTGCGTAAAGGCAAGGCATTCAGAGATAGTGCCTTAGTGGAGTTAGGCGAATAACAGTATGCGCCGCGTGACAGGTACGTTACTGGGTAAAACCATTAGCAAAGCGACGCGATTGCGCAATGCTCGTGGTGGCCACGCCTTACCAGGACTGGTGGTCGGTAAAGTGGTGCCAGGTTATATCAAGGCTATGCTGCAGCAATTACCCGACGGCATCGTAATTATTACCGGCACCAATGGCAAAACTACCACCACCAAAATGGTTGTTGAGCTGCTGGAAGCCAATGGCAAACGAGTGCTGACCAATCCTACGGGCAGTAACATGATGCGCGGTATTGCCTCCACACTGACCCACCAAGCAAAGCCGAGCGGCAAATTAGCTTTCGATATTGCTGTCTTTGAGATGGATGAGGCGTATGCGTCGCAACTTGGCAAAGAAATCGCGCCACGTTGGGTGCTGGCTTTGAACGTTAGCCGAGATCAGCTAGATAGGTTTGGCGAGGTAGACACCATCGCCCGCTACATCACCGCTGCCATGGCTCAAGCCACTGATGGCGTAATCACGAATGCCGATGATGACCGCTTGCGGACATTTGCTCAAACGAAACTAGCCGACGGCCACCAAAAAGTGCTTTATTTTGGCATCAATCCTAAACTTCTCAAATTTTTCCCACGCGACAATGAGCTGGTAAATGTAGAAGCGGACGCCACTTTGCAAGAACCTTCCCCGCAGTTTACCTCGCAAGTGGAACTAGTCGACTTCAAAGACTCCCAAGCTAGTTACAACATTGACGGCAAAACCTACCCCGTGACGCTGCAAGTAACCGGTCAACACAACTTCCAAAACGCCGCCGCCGCCGTAACGCTCGTGCATGCTATTTTACCGACAGTAACTCCTGAAAAAATTACCCAACAGCTGAGTGAAATCCGTACCGCCTTTGGACGTGGACAAGCTTTTCAGTTGCCCGATGGCAGCAGTTTACAGCTAGCACTAGTGAAAAATCCGGCCGGCTTTCGGCAAAACCTGGCTTCGTATGTCGATGCCGACACAACCGTTATGGTTGCTATCAACGATAATATCGCCGATAGCCGAGACTTGTCATGGCTGTGGGATGTTGACTTCAGCTCACTTAAACAAAGCCAAGGCGTGGCGCTGACCTCTGGCCGCCGTGCAGTAGATATGGCCTTAAGGCTTTCTTATGATGAAATTCCAGTGACAAATATTGAGCCGGATCTACACAAAGCTTTGTCGGTATTCAGTAAATTACCGGATAAAAAGAAAGTAATTCTGGCTAGCTACACTGCTATGATGCGATTACATAAGCTGTTGGAAGGCATGGAGAAGCGGTCGTGACCAAGAAAATACACATTTTACATATCTATCCGAACGAAATGAACACCTATGGTGACCGTGGTAATTTGTTGACGCTCATAAAGCGTAGTGAGTGGCACGGCTTGGAACCCGAAGTTCACTATTACCACCCTGGCGGTCAATTACCTAAAGATATTGATGTCATTTTGGGTGGTGGTGGTCAAGACGCGGCCCAAGTAGAAATCGGACAAGATATCCAGCGCATTGCTAAACAGCTGCATCAGTTATCAGCTGATATGGTACCGATGCTGATGGTCTGCGGTACGTATCAATTGTTCGGCAACGTCTTCAAAACATACGAAGGGCATGAAATCCCGGGCATCGGCATATTCGACTTGGAAACAATCGGTGGCACCAAAAGGTTGATTGGCAATGCCGCTGTGCAAACTGATGAGTTTGGTACTCTCTATGGCTTTGAAAATCACAGTGGTCGTACCTATCTGAAGAACGGGCAATTGCCGCTGGGCAAAGTGACACGTGGCAAGGGCAATAATGGCGAAGATGGCACCGAAGGCGCCCGCACCAATAACACCATAGGTATTTATTTACATGGACCGCTGTTACCCCTGAATCCACAGCTGGCAGATGGGTTAATCACAATGGCCATGCAGCATCATGATTCTAATTTCCGCTTACAACCTATTGACGATGACCTGGTAGCTGCCAGTCGCCAAGCTGCCGCTGGGCGGGCGTACTAACTTCGCTATACTAGAGCTATGAATCTGGAGAGTCCGCTCACGGAGGTAAAGGGTGTAGGGCAGGCAATAGCCCAGAAATTTGCTGTGCTTGGTATACGTAACATTGGTGATCTGATTCTCAATTATCCGCGGCGCTACGATGACTATTCAGCGCTAATCCCCATTAAACGACTCACTAAACCCGGCCCTGTCACCATTCAAGCACGCATTACGCAAATTAAAGGTCGTTATGTACGCCGTGGTATGCATATCACTGAGGCAATAGCTTCCGATGAGACTGGTAGCGTTCGCCTGGTGTGGTTTAATCAGCCATACCGCGAAACCGGTACCAAGCGTGACCAAACATATTTCATCTCTGGTAATTTTGAGCTCAGTCACCAGCGTTTTGCCATCCAAAACCCAAGCATTGAGCTGGCAAGCGAATTTCCGGTGAATACCGCGCGGATTGTACCCATTTACCGTGAAACGAAAGGCCTCAACTCCCGCCAGATTAGAGCGGCTGTCAAGCAAGTCTTGCCATTGGTGGAGAGCTTGTCGGAAACTCTGCCAAGCTGGCTGCTTAACGAAAACAAGCTTGTTTCTCGCGCGGCTGCTGTAAAAGCCATGCACTTTCCAGCGAACAGCGAACAGCTAGCTACTGCCAAGCACCGTTTGGGCTATCAGGAAGTATTCGAGCTGATTTTGGCCAGTTTACTCAATAAATATGAGTTTGCCCGCGAACAAGCCCCACCGGTACCGTTCGCAGAAAAAGTCGCCAAACAATTCGTGGCCCATATGCCGTTCAAACTCACTGATGCTCAACGTAAAGTAGTCTGGCAAATCTATTTGGACATGCAGAAGTCAGAGTCCATGAACCGGCTAGTGGAAGGGGATGTTGGCTCCGGCAAAACCGTCGTGGCAGCCATGGCGGCAGTGATGGTGCTTCACCACGGGCATCAAGTTGCATTGATGGCGCCAACAGAACTACTGGCTCGTCAGCACGCTGAAACTATGCATAAATTGCTGGAACCGCTGGGTTTTGGTTCGCAAGTTGGCCTATTGGTTGGCAGCATGAGCAGTTCACAGAAGCAGACAGTACGCAAAAAGATTGCCGATGGCACCATTCGCTGCATGGTTGGCACCAATGCGCTCATCCAGGAATCAGTCGACATGCATAACTTAGAGCTGATTATCATCGACGAGCAGCACCGTTTCGGTGTTGAGCAGCGCAAAACCCTGCAAGCCAAGGCTGGCCACATGCCACACGTGCTAAGCTTGACTGCCACCCCAATTCCGCGCAGTCTGGCGCTCACATTATATGGTGAACTGGATATCTCTATCTTGGACGTCAAACCACCTGGGCGTCAGACTATTATTACTGAAATTATGTCACCAAATTCACGACAAGCGCTCTATAAAAAGATCGATGCCGACTTGGCAGCTGGTCGCCAAATGTTTGTGGTCTGCCCATTAATTTCGGAATCATCCGCGCTTGATGCTAACTCGGCCGAGAAAATCTACGAAGAATTTAGCCAACGCGATTTCAAACATCGACGCGTCGGCTTGCTGCATGGCCGTTTGAAACCGGCCGAAAAGAACGAAATTATGCAGCGCTTCGTGAGTCACGAGCTGGATATTTTAATCTCCACAACCGTAATAGAAGTTGGCGTCGACGTACCGAACGCCACCATCATGCTGATTGAAGCTGCTGAACGGTTTGGATTAGCGCAAATTCATCAGTTGCGCGGCCGTGTCGGGCGCGGCGAACATCAGGGCTATTGTTATCTGATGATGAGCGATTCTAAAGCACCGAATCAACGCCTGCGAGCTTTGGAGCGCAGCAGTGATGGCTTCAAGCTGGCTGAACTGGATCTGGAAATTAGAGGCCCGGGCGCTATTTATGGCCAATTGCAGCACGGTCAGCTGGATTTACGCATTGCCACGCTAGGCGATACTCGCTTGCTCGCCGCTGCCAGACGTGGTGCTCAGGAATTTATCGACCGTCACGAGAACTTAACAGATTACGATGATTTGGCTGAGCGAATTAATCACTTGCGGGCTATTAGCAACTTGAACTGATCATTCCGTTATACTAAAGACCATGAGAATTATTGCTGGTATTCTGGGCGGTCGTAACTTTACCAGCCCGCGCACCCACCGCACCCATCCCATGAGTGACAAAGCTCGCGGTGCGCTGTTTAATGCGCTCGGTGATATTAAAGGGCTAACCTTCCTTGACGCCTTTGCTGGCAGCGGTGCGCTCAGCTTCGAGGCTATTAGTCGGGGAGCAAGCAGCGTGCTAACCATCGATATCGATGTTGAGGCCATCAAAACCATTGCTGAAAATGCGAAAAGTCTTGGTCTGGAAGATAGAATTACTATTCGGCGCAAAAACATCAGCGGCTGGTCAAGAAACAATCAATCCCAGCAATTCGACATCGTGCTCGCCGACCCGCCATACAATGACATCCGCCCTAACGTACTGGAACGTCTCACGGCTCACGTCAAACCCGACGGCCTGTTCGTGCTATCCTGGCCCGGCAAAGAAGTCCTGCGAGATTTCAGCGATTTAAAACTAATTAACAGTAAGCCTCTGGGTGACATCCAACTAGCCTTTTACCGCCGAAACAGGTAAAATACCTCAGTTCCACGCGCGAGTGGTGGAATGGTAGACACGCTGGTTTTAGGAGCCAGTGCCGCAAGGCATGGAGGTTCAAGTCCTCTCTCGCGCACCAATGAAACTTTTTCATCGTGAGCCAGCTTAAATAGCTGGTTCACCCCTGGAATTTGAGACACATTTTGGGTTCCACTTTTTATTTCGTCGTAAGTTGGAACCTTATCGAAAATTATCCCGAAATACTTGGCTTTTAGCACTGGATTACTGTGGTCAATAAGCAACTCTTTGATGTGTTCCACAAAGTATTTTACGTAAGTCAAGATCGTGGGCATATCGACGGTTTCCTTAGCTGCCTCCTCCTCTTTGGTATTATCTAAGTTAGCGATCTCTTGTTCTAGCTTCACTAAGTCCTCCTCCATGTATTTAATTGCTGTTGCTGAGCTAATGAGCTTCATCTTGTCTAAGATCACCATAACCTGGGCTGTGAGCTCTTCGCGGCGTTTGGCTCGATTATCAGCGTCTACGTGCGTCTGAGCCTGCCTTTGCTCCCATACCGTCAATACCGCCTGCATCACTTCATCGAAGCGTTCTGGACTAACTATAACGTGCGTAATAAAGTCATTTATGGCGGCATCAAATTCTTGGCGGGGCACTCTAAAGTAATGCCCGTGGTGGCTACAGTGATACGCCGGATAATATTTGCCAAGTCTGCCGCGTGAGGCGCTACCTAACAGCAAGTGACTACAATGCGGGCAGCTCACCACTTTGCGGTAAGGAAACTCGTTATTATAGACGTTCTTCTTGGCAAACTTTTCCAGCTTGGCCGCTTTGCCCACCTTCGGGTGTTCGGGGTCATCGGGATTAGGCGCGATGCTAATCTTGCCGCGGTTAGCTTTATTAAATAGCTCTATTGACACCAGGCCGTCAAAGCGGCAGCGAACGGGTTTACCGTTCGTCCACTTCTCGGTATTTACCCCAGCATAGATCGTCTTGACAACGTAGGTGCGTAGTAATTTACCTGTCATAAGTTTGCCGCCGGTTCGGCTGACGATTTTGGTGCGATCCACTTTGTCCCGAACTACCTTGATCGCTGTCTTAAAGCCCATACGGTTCATTTCCGCTGCTATTTGGTCATCACTCAAGATGCCCTGGGCGCGCAACTGGTACATTTTACGGATAATCGGGCCTTCTTGCGGGTGAGGTGTTAGGATGACGCGTTTGCCGTGCGAGGTTTCTACCTTTTCGCTCTGCATGCCGTAGGGGGCTTTCCGCATCCAGTAGCCGATCTGTGTATAGCGGACTTCTGAACCGATCATCCGGGTAAGGATGTCTCGTATCTCATCATTAGCTCGTTCGGCTTCCAGCAGTTCGGATTTACGAGAGGGCGAATGTTCACTCCAGCGGTATTTCACGCCCAAATGCTCCAGGGTATTTATTTTGATGTTTGAAATGACACCGTACATGTCTTCTAGCTCGATGTTGAAGGGGTGTAGCTGGCGTTTGAGCAGATCATAGGCCGTGGCTCCGGCCCGTGTGAAACGGTCAATAGATTTAACTAAGACCACATCAATGTCATTCTTCGGGTCAATCGCATAATCTATGACATGCTGCATCGGTTGAGCTTCTTTAGAAGCCGACTCTAAATAGGTCAGGATTTTAACAATCTTAATGTTATGCAGCGGGGCATAGCGCTGTCCCTGCTCAATTTGGGCTTCGGGCGAATCGCCATCAATACCCTGGCCAGGCGTTGACACTCGAACGGCCAGCACACCGTTACGTATGCGCTGTGGTTCCTGATACATTACCCCCTCCTATGGTTTTAAGTAGCGTGTGGCCATTAGCTCGGTCTTCGATAATGCGTTCAACAATCAGCGCCGCTAGAAATTCGATGCGCTCCTGAGTAGAAAGGTTAATGGTGTCCGGAACAGCTATAGCTTGCTGATTTGGGCTGCCGAGTGGCCGAGACATATTCCCCTCCTGTTAACTATAGTTAACATTATATGTTAATCATCGTTAACAATACAAGGGGTTATACACAGGAATTTAAAATATACTTAAACGCTAACTTGCCACTAATGGCGAGCTGTATTCAGTTTGTTTTTAAGTCGTACCCAGAGCTCATGAACTACTAGTAATAAAGGAATTACGCCTAACACCATGAAGGCGAGCCCTAATGCGACGATGAACCACTGCGGGAAATAGCGAGGATCACCTGGATAGCGGCGAAAGACGCGTACATTTTCAACGTGCCGTGAGTTTAGGATGAAAAGCAGGCCAGCGCCTAAGCATACTATAGAGCCGCCTATTCGAGCGGGTATTGTGTCTTGTATCCGCTTCATCGTTTGTTATTTAAGAATATCAGCGATCTCAACGTCTAATGACTTAGCGATTTTTCTCATAATGGAAACGGCCGGGTCACGCTCACCGTTTTCGATTTGCGAGTAGTAGGTGCGGCTAATGCCAACCTTGGCTGCTACTTCTTGCTGTGTCAGGTCTTTCAATCGTCTTGTGGCTTTAAGCTTACTGCCAATTCGTTTTAATGCTTGATCGGTCATGCTGCTATCAATTCTATCATCTGTTACTAGTTCCGGCTTATTTGCAAGCAACATTAACCCTATCCCGAAATTGGGTTAATTATACCTTATTTATATCTGTTATTAATCGCTTCTTTTTCTCCTTCTCTATATATACATATATAGAGAAGAATAGTAGGAAAGAGTATGCTAAGAAAATGGTGAGAGTAGCAAAGCAGAAGTATGTTAGGTCTACGTTAAATACAGGCCAACTATACCTATTAGATTTAGTGTATAAATATCGGTTTGCCAGTCGGCAGTTACTGGCGGAAAGTTTAGGAGTAAAACCAGAGAACGGTTTATACGAAAAGTTGGAAATACTGGTTAAGCATGGCTACTTGGCCAAGCGTTTCGATAAACAGTTAAAACTACTGGGCGTGCCAGCGGCTTATTTTCTAACGCCAAAGGGCCTGCGAGCCCTACAAAATGTGGCAGGCCATGACCACATTACGGATAGTGTTATAAAGCTGAGCTATAAAGATAAAACCGTTAGTCAAAGTTTCATTCAGCATACACTCGACGTCTATAGGTACACCAATGCTCTACGCCGGGCTTATCCCGATCTCAAAATATTTACCAAGCGTGATATGAGCCAGTATGAGTACTTTCCTGAACAATCGCCCGATGCTTTCTTATCATTGCCGACCAATGATCCCATGCAGCCCAAGCGGTTCTTTTTCGACTTAGTACCTGACGCGACCCCTCGCTACGTATTAGATCGCCGCATAGCCCACTACAGCGAATTTTTTGATGAAGGTGGTTGGGGAGTGGCTAATAGTGAGCTGCCGGTCATATTGCTTGTAGCCGAGAAAGGGACTGCTGAAAAGCGGATGCACCGATATGTACGATTACAATTAAACAGATCTGATATGGAAGACCTACAAGTGTTCACAACTACTACAGCGGCCATTAGCCACATGTTTGACGAAAAGGCTATCTGGACAGATATTCAAGATACGGATGACTTACTTAGCTTGGAGCTACTATCGTAACTCCTAAAAGCGCCAGCTTTTAGGAGTTGGCTATTTTCTGTTAGGAAAATAGCTTTGAGCCCCTTTTGACATGGTCAGAATTTGCCCAATAGTCTTTTTATCCTTTTCTCTAGTTCCTCATCTATACCTTTTGCGGTCATACTTCCAAAGCGGTATGTGGTCAGGGTAGATGGATCGATCCCCAGATCGTCTACTATTACTCTATTGATTTTGCGTTTGTCTACATTCAACTCCCGCGCGAGGCCGCGAGCGCTTTTAATGTTAGGCGGCGCTTTTGGTGTCTCAAGCAGTCTTTTAATTGTAGGTAAGGCGAGCACCTTATCTTGTGCTTCTTGATCCAAGCCTTCTCCTGGCTTAGGCCCAAACTTATACTTAGGTAATGTAAGGTCGGAAGCATCAATGGCATCTTTCATTGTCTGATAGGTAATGCCTTTCTGCTTCGCGAACTTATTTATACTGATTGTACCTTTAGGGGGAAGGGGTAGGATTTCGGGGAGACCTAAAACTATATCTTGTTGTTCCTTTGTCAGTCCCGGCGCAAGATTGCCCGCAAACCTATAGTTGCCTGGCTGTATGCCATGTTCCTCAAGAATGCCTAAGAAAATGTCCTTAGAGACACCTATACTTGTCCCGAATGCTAACACGCTTTTTATGTCCCCAGTTGCCTTCGGCGCTGCTATAAATTCAGCAAGCGCACCTCGAATTGTGCCTTGATCGCCAACCCTCACCACCCGAGTTCTATATGACCCCACTTGATACATGGGAACCTCTAGGCCCCTAGCTTTGGCTGCATATATGACTGCCGCTTTTGTAACTCCTAATTCACTAGCAAAGTCAGTAAGGCTTATTACTTCGCCACCAAGTTTTTGCAACCTTTCGGGTGCAGAATTTTGGATGTCCTTAATAAGCTCAATGATCTGTCTCGTTGATTCACTAAAATCAAAGTTTGCCAAGTGCAGCTCCTGAGCCACGGCCGCGTTCGTGCCGACATCATCAAAACTGATGCCGTACAGATCTATTGCTGGCTCTTGATTTGAGCTAGCCAAGAAACCGCCATGCGCTCTGCCGTAATGTCTAACTGTATCGCGCAGCAGCCTTTCAATCATAATTAAGCGATCACAGTTAGCCACAAAGTCTAACACTAGTACACTGTCTTTACCAGGCATCTTCCTCAGACCTCTACCGAGTTGCTGCAAAAAGATTGTTTCCGATTGCGTGGAACGTAAGAAAATAATCGCGTTAGCATCTGCAACATCTATGCCTTCATTAAATAGATCCACTGTTATAAGTGTGTTCAGCTCGCGGTTTCTAAACGCTTTAAGTACTTGCTCTCTTTCCGTATGACCCATTCCGGAGTTAATGACTTTAGAACCTTCAATTAACGCCTGCATTCGTTCGGAGTGCTCAATTGATGGGCAGAAGATAATAGCTCTCGGTTGGTCTACGGCTGCTAAGCGCTCGCCAATGATACGGGCGATTTCTTCGTCACGTTTCGGAATGAAAAAGGTTTTATTTAGATCGGCTAGGCTTACTCTTTCATCAGGGGGAAGCCTATTCTCAATACTGTCTACAATTACTCGATAATCAGGACGAGCAAGCAGTCCTTCGGCCAGCGCTTCAGACAGGGATTTCGTATAGATTTCTTCGCCAAATATCTCACGTATGTCTTTAAGATCTTTTCGGTCCGGCGTCGCTGTTACACCTAGCATGAATTTGGGATCAAAATACTTTAAGGTCGGCTCATAGGTCTCTGCCTTTCCATGATGGCTTTCGTCTACGACGATGTAATCAAAAGCATCGGGCTCAAACCTATCTCGCCAATTACCCATTGTTTGGAACGATGCAAACACACAATCAGCATCAAACCCAGCTTTAGTTTTACCGTTAAAGGTTCCGAAGCTGTATCGGCCATCGCCTAGTACATGCTTAAACCGTTGTCTAGCTTGACGAAGAATCTCATTTTGATGGCAGAGAAATAGCACTCGGCTGCCTGGGTTCTCATCCATGAATCGCTTTACATCACTCGCCACAACAGTAGTTTTACCCAGTCCTGTGGCCATCTGTACGAGGGCGACCGTTTTGCCTTCATCCCGTACCCTTTGTAGTGCATCAAGACACTCAACTTGATAGCCTCTCACCTCTATTTCAGGATGTGCTTCATGAATTTGGCTTAATACGGACGGCTCTTGTAACTCGACTGATTTAACGGCACGGCCGCCCAATGTGGTGAGCGCAACCGGATCAAATACTACCGAAGTTGCCTCGGATTGAGTAGGATCAAAACCATCTTGATAACCTGGCTGTGTCATTGTATATATTATAACATAATCGCATTATATTAACAATAACCTACTCTTAGAAAACTATTAGTTAGAAGAATTAGGAGACTGTTTGGTCGCCTGGGCTAAGAGTTGCTCAAAAGTTGGCTTCTTACCGTGTGCTCTGCCTTGCTGCCGGCCGGGCATACTGGCATGGAGGCTACCATGCAAAGGAAAAGGTTTTCCGCGTTTAGGTGACTGTGACCGGCCGTTCTCTAAACGATCGGCTGCTTGCTCAATGAGCTTAGAGGGGTGCAGTAGTCGCGGTGATCGCGTTAATGTTTGGTAAACCCGCTTTTTAGCTTTGCGATTAACGGTATTTAAAGCTATTCTTCGCTGGCCATGGAATACGGCATCGATAGCCTTTAATTCCTTTTTGCTAAAGCGCCTGCTTTCTTCTTTATCGCGCCTTGCAAGGTGTCGCGCTAAAGCTCTCTCAGTAATCAAGGCTTTTTCTGAATCAGTAAGCTCATCCTTGCGTAAAATAAATTCTCCGCTTTCGATAGGCATGATGCGCTGATCGACGGTTAATGCGGCCATAAATTCATGCTGTTCATCTGGGTCAAGGAATACGCCTAAGCCTTTAACAATACCCATGATGGCCCCTTTGGTATAACTTCCACGGTTAGAAGCGTACATGGTATCTACTACCTGCTCACGGATACTATCTAACATGGCATGATCTATCTCCGGTAGCTGGCCTGGCCAAAATGTATCTGGTGTCAGCCGGTCGCTTATGCCAAACTGCCCATCCCCCAGATAGTCTAACCTACCGGATTGTTTCAATGCTTGTTTAAACTCCCACCTTTGCCGCTTGTCGAAACTACCGGTTTCTTCTAACACAACTTCTTCAAACATAGCAAGTGGAGCTAGAACGCGCGGGGTCATTGCAGTTACTCGCTGTATAGCAATATCAGCGAGCTGTATTAATTCCGGCGAAAGTACAATGTTTTTCTGTTCGGAAAGGGGTGCTACCTCAGGGGTATCAATTGAATTATTTTCACTGGCTGGTTGGTCGCTAGGGCCACTATTATCATAAGTTTCAGCAAAATTGACAGTATAGAGATCTATTGCGTTACCAGCAATTGTAGTCGGCGGATCTTCGTGCGGCCGATCCGTTAGGGCAGGAACAAGGGCGAGCCCAGGCTGCGATCCTTCGAGACTGCCAAAGTCAATGGCGTAAATATCAAATTCCTGGCTCATGAGGCAAACTTCTGCTTAACTCGCTTATTGGCAACTCTCAAGCCTTTTATGCCATCAGACTCAATTTGACGTATTCGCTCACGCGTCACGCCAAATAACGTTGCAATATATTCCAGGGTGTACTGTCCTGCGCCGCCCAGGAGGGCATTAGCTGCGCTGTAGCTAACTGTCCGGCCTCGGACATCAATCTCCAGCTTGTCAAAGTAGTCCCCTGTAAGCCCAAAGCGCAGGCCCACCACAAACTTTTCTCTACTAGATAAATTCGAGGCTAACAGGATTCCTTTTAACTCTTCCATATTTGAAACGTGTTCTATGTGAATATCTGGATTTGCATTAGGATCTGCGACATAGTCGCCCAATTCTATATCCACGTCTTCCTTCGTACTCGTATCTAAAGAGGGTAAATGGTTTCGTCCTTGAAGCATCAGCTCTTCATAATCTGTATATGGTAGGCCTGTCGCTTTTTCAATTTCCTCTCTTTCGGGATCACGGCCAAGGTTTACTGAGAGTCCTCTTACGATGCCGGACATTTTAATGTACTGCTCGTGGCGATGTACCGGCAGTCGTATAGTGCGTGATGCATTGCCAATATATCGTGTAATTTCTTGACGTATCCACCAGGTGGCATAGGTACTAAAAGCAAGCTCCCTAGTGGTGTCAAAACGAGCGATAGCCTTTGCTAGGCCAATCATTCCTTGCTGTGTTAAGTCCATTAACCACGGGCTATCATTAAAAGCATACTTTTTAGCAATGTCGAACACCAGGCGCTGATTGGTAACAAATACTACCTGCCGGGCAGCGGCAGTACGTATTAACAGTTCCTCCTGTGCAGGCGTCAAGTTATCAAGGTTTGGCAACGATTGGTATAGCTCTAGTCCCTGATTGATAATTGTAAATAATTCCGCCTCATCAGGTTTCGTAAGCAGCGCAAATGAACCTGCTTCACCCAAGAAAGCTGTCACCATGCTATCCTGATCTCGATGACCCGTACCCCCATGCTGACGTTGATTATGGATTGAACGCTCTACTATCCTGTGGTTCTTATACTTTTGCACAAGCGTGGCGAGTGCAACTCCACGAGGATTCGTATCAACTTCCGTATCTTCCTCATCTCCGTCAGTTTCAGATCCATCTGCACCGTTCATCTCTTTAAAGGAAATAGATACTGGCTTTGGAGCGGTGACTGGATCTAGTCTTTTTTTACGCCGTCAGAGACCTCCGACTCTGAAAGCACGACCTCTCGCTTATCAACGAGGGTAAGGTCTGGATTAACGACATATCTAGTTTTGGTTCGCTCACCCATCTTTTTAATTATCTCTACGCCAGCCGCTTGGTTAATTTTTGGCATAAGCTCGCCTATGGCTTTACTGAAAGCTTGAGAAGCAGAGTTCTCAGAAGTTCCAGGCCGGAAGCCAAGCGCGCGAATGTCTTTGGCGGCGATTAGCTTGTCACGAAGTAGCAAGAGGCCATTAAAAATAAATAGTTCGTCACCTTCTAAAGTAATTTCATGATCACGAATGCCAATAGTATGATCATCTCTAATAACTACTTCTTTGGCCGTTCGGCCTTCGCGTAGCTCAAGTATGGGTACATCATCGGGCGAGACGATACCCTCATATAGTTTGCCTTCAAACGTCTGTTTTTCTCTCCCACCTTTTCGAGAACGACCATCCGCTTGTGGTGAGGTGGAGGGATCATTCTGACGCCGATCTAGGCGGCTACCATTTTGGCTTCCTGGTACAGGTACTGGTGCGGCTGACGCGGGCTGAGTCCTAGCTTGTGTCTGCGGACGTGCCGGTACTACTCCACTAGGTAAACTCCGTTCAGGCACATGACCGTTGCTCCTACTTTGCACTTGAGCCTCGACTTCTACCCGTGGCTCGCCTAAGGTATCAGCAATTCCATGAGCAACCTGTAAGCCTAAAGCGGACATACGAAGTAACGAGCCACCAATATGGCTAAGAGCTTGGCGTGTCGGCTCGTCAATTTCTCCTCCGGCTAGATCAATATCAGCAAGTTCTAGCTCAATAACCCTTACTACATGCGACATCGCGCGCTCCACTTGTGCAGTACGCTGGAGCGCAGGGTCAACGAAATCAGAGGGTAGCGGTTCTATCCCAGGCATATTGCTCTATATTCTATAATACTCTCGTAATTAAAGCAATAGTTTTACCGAGATCTGTTGTGGGGTATGGTAACTAACGTAACTTTATAGTATAATTGTCAATAATAAGTAACCCCTATGAGTGTTCCTATATCTAAGTTTGAAGGTGCGCCACAGTCGGAATTTGCACCGACCCTTGAGCACGCTGTCGATTGTCTTGATCAATACCTTGCTGACGCTAATGCAGACGATCAGCGGCTCTTATACGACCGGCAGGTAGAAGTAATGGCTGACTTGCGAGGCTTCTTGATAGACCATGCGGATGAGCCGTATGGCTACATATCGCTCCCCACGGGTGTTGGTAAAACAGTCCTCTTTACCGAACTCGTAAAGGCAACCGGCCTTCGTACCTTAGTGCTCACGCCTACCAAACTGCTCATTAACCAAACTGAAGCAGCTTTTAGTAAATTCGGTGATGAAGATATTAGCATTGGCAAAGTGTACTCCGGTGAAAAGAATGGTGATGAACAGATCACTCTTACTACCTACGCATCATTTGTACGCCATACCAAACGGGGCGATTCGCCTCATATTGCCCCAGGCCAGTATGATCTCATTATTTTGGACGAAGCACATCGTGCGCTGGCGGCTGAGACTCGCAAAGCCTTGGCGAGTTATCCCGATGCCATACAGATAGGCTTTACCGCCACCGAAGACTACTCAGAGCGTCGTCGGCTTCGTTCATTGTTGCCCCATCAAATTCATAAGATGAGTATTAAGGAAGCTATTGAACACTCTCTTATAGCCCCTTTTACAAACGTGTTAGTCGAAACCGATGTCGATGCTTCTGATATACGTGTTAACGCTACAAACGAATATGAAGCTGGTGATCTTGAAAAAGTGATTAACACCGACAAACGAAACGGCATCGCTCTAGAGCTATATCTCAAGCACTTTAGAGGTATGAAAACGATCATATTCTGTAATGGTGTTAATCACGCACAAGCTGTAGCGGACTTATTTCGTAATGGGGGTGTTAGTGCCCTGGCGGTTCATGGCGGCTTGAGCACCGATGCACAAACGGAAGCAAAAGCTGCATTCGCGTATGAAGGGCCGTATGGGGTTGATGTCCTTACGAACGATAAACTACTAGCCGAAGGTTTTGACGTACCGAGCGCAGCCGTATGCATTAATCTTTCGCCCACGCTATCACGAGTCCGGGCGCAACAACGGGGCGGCCGCGTGCTCCGGCTCGATCCGGCGCGGCCCAATAAGCATGCCTACATTGTAGATTTTGTTGACCAAAACTACCGTAAGCCGCCAGTCTTATTCTCAGATCCAAAAGTGGCAGAGTTGGCGCAAATAGGTAATACTGCGACCTCGATCTTTGCGAATTTGCCATCAGATGAAGTACTGATAGGTGGGAAATTAGTCACAGACGCTCAAAAGGTTACCGATACTGCGCTCCAATTCTTTGAAAGCCATAAGGTCGAGCGCCAACTGCCGCCTGATAATTGGCTTTCCATCATGCAAATCAGCGCTCTATACAAGGTCGATAAAACTATCGTACGGAGCGAGTTAGACCGCATTAGCGAATCATTGCCGGATTTAATGGGCGGCTTTCATAACCCCCATTCTTCGAGCAGAACAAAACGGAATTACTACCATCCGGATGCCGTACGAAACTTTGCTTACAGCAGAGGATTAAATTACATTGACTTTGAGACAGTATTCCCAGCGGAATGGGTGACGCGTGAATCTTTAGAAGAACAGTATTCCCCTAAAGTGCTGAAAACGATGTTCCATTTTGCGCGTCTTCTGCACGGCGGTATTTCATCTGATCATAGAGTGGTACATAATGGCGTCGAGTACCTTAGCCCTACACTTCTAAAAGTCCTGGAAGATGGGGCGAAACCAAATGGGTTTTGGAAGCCAGTCGAGCCGTTACTTGAGAGTTTCGGCTTTAGCGAAGATGAGCTAGAAGCTCTTTGTAAGACCATTTCTAAAAAAGAAAATATTCTTGACGGTATGCGCCCGTGCTGGTGGCTAGTTGAAGGACAGGAATTGATGCATGTCTCGCCGGTTGCGTTTGCTGAGCTAGAAAAAGCTCTAATTGAGCAAAGAGATAATGATACTTTGGAGCTCACAGATGGGGCAGTTATTAATTTACGTCCTGCAAGGCCTGATCAGACTCTAGACTTGCTATATAGAGTGTTTGATATGCCCTCTGTAGTTAGAGGCATAAATAAAACTACCCATAAGCGGAGTAATGATTTAGATGCAATTTACTCTCAGAATTTTGAAGTTTTAGAGTAGACGACCTATCCGTTATAGTCCGGATTATTTGACGCCCTTAAATAATTCCGCAATTTCAACATCAAGAGCTTGAGCGAGTTTACGCAAGGTTGATAATCGTACAAACTTGGTACCACCTTCAATGAATGCAATCGTTGTCACATGCGTATCAATCTTGGCGGCTAGCTGTTCTTGCGTTAAGCCACGCTTGCGCCGCAGTTCAGCTACCCGCTTACCGAAGGCTCTCATCAAGTCTTTTTCTTGTGTCATATCCCACAAGATAGCTGTATTAGACTTTTAGTTGAATAGACTTAAAGTCTATGTTAGATTACTGATTAGACTTTAAGTCTATGTTCATATGGGTAAATTACAAGCCAAGCCATTACTTACCACCGCAGATATTTTGTCTCAACTTACTGAGATAGCCAGCGAACGCCAAGAACATTACGTGGTACTAACGCTGGATATGAACCTCAGGCTGATACAGAAAAAGATAGTCTTTATTGGAACCGTCACGTCTGTAATTGCCAACCCAAGAGAAGTGTACGCGGTGGCGGTAGCAGATCTAGCCACAGCTATTATCGTGGCGCACAACCACCCGTCAGGTGACCCGACACCGAGCAGTTGGGACATAAAAGCAACTAGGCAGCTAGAAGCCGCAGGTATGATTTTAGGTATTGAACTGTACGATCATATTGTTGTTGCCAATAACGGCCATTTTAGCTTTCGGAAGTATAATTTACTGACCGTACCTGCAATTAATCCAACATCAGATAGACCCGTTAGCCGATCTTAACGATAAATTTCTGATATTAACCAACCTGCCTAACCCAGTCGCGTGCAATGGATTCAATTCTCTCAATTTCGTTCTCGGGCAAAATACCACTGTGCATAATAATGTTTCTGGACAGCTCTAGGTCATTGAACCTTGAAGATAGCCAATGCTGATCTGGGAATAGATCTGAAAAATCTTCCCAATTTGCAACTATAATCTGGGATAGGTTCCCAAATAATGTGTATCCAATATCTGAGGCGGATCTAGGCGCATGATAACGGTTTTTTTGCTCTTTTTCTTTTAAACCTATAGCTGCTTTCTGTATCTTATCCGGTACACAGTCTTTCCACCACGTTAAGCCTTTGCGCTCAAGTAGCCGCGCCTCAATTAGCTCCCGTACAGCATTCTCTAAGGAAAAGAACGCCGTATATACGGACGCCATTCTTCCTGCCTGATGGATTATTCGGGGGCTGAAGTCGCTTTCCTCAATTCTTATTATAGGTTCAGTTTGACTGCCCCTATCTACATGTATACCAGCCTCACTCAACCGTTTAAGACTATCTTCAAGGAGCAAGCCATTAAAAACCATCCTTTTTAGTTTATCCGTGCGATTCAAAGTAGGTTTTCCTTAATACTTTTGAAGATAGCATTATATACAGAAACGTCAGTGGTTGCTGGAAGATGAATTTGGATATTGTAATGGAAGTCTGCAGCTACTCCTTTGGGCTCAGGGATATTCCTTGGTTCTTCAAATATATCCTTTTGTTCAGGTTCTTCTTGAATACTTGGAGATTGTCCGAATTTAGCTAGCGACACGAGTGCCTTAAAAGTTGCTAAGTAGCGCGTGACCGTTGATGTGTCCTTGCCGGTAACTCTCGCAAAAGCTCCCTTAATTTCTTCATCACTCGCTTTATGCAGAGTTGTGTTAATGCTATATACGTCAGCATAGAGATCCTTAATACGCTCCCCCAGCACAAATGCCTGATCGGTAGAATCCTTAAGACGATCGTAGTACTCGGTCGGAGTACCTTCGTCACTTAAAAAACCGAGTCTTTTGAAGAGGGGAATAACTGCCCGATCATTCGAACTGCTAAATCCCAGTTTCTTAAGAAATTCATGCGTGAACTTTTCGGGCTTAGCCGCACTAGTTATCTTATCTAAAATTTCAGGAATTTTATTGTTTGAAAGCATGTAAGGATAAGTATCTGCCATATCATCTCCAATTATTTAATTTGGTTCCAAGTATGAGATCGTTTTCCATAATTGCAAGCATAAGGAGAATAATGAAAGGTGAATATCTTTTACTGCCCAACTCACCAGCAAGTGGCCGTTCTAAATGGCATCTAGCCCTCATATAAAGGTCATATTTACTCCTCCTACCTTTCGCATAAATTAAATCACGTGTTGTAATATTGTGCGCTAGTACTAAAGATACAAACCGGCTTTGGTTAATAAATACTTCATTAAAAACAATTTTGCTTATGCATGCATTTTGTTTTCCAGTTCGCTACGATGCCTTCACAACAGAGGAGGAGTACCCTAGTGAAACAGCAACACGCTCGCATCGTTATTTCTTTCTTCATGACGGTAGGGCTGCCACTAGGACTGACAGCTACTGCCTTCGCAGCAACTAGCGGCGATACCTCCCAGATCGAAAATTTTATCCGCAGCCTCATCAAAGTCGTAGCTGGTCTCGCTGGGCTGGTTGCTACATTCTTTTTCGTGGTAGGTGGCTTTAGCTATATCACCAGCTCAGGTAATCCGGAACATCTGGACAGGGCTAAGCGTACCATTATGTTTTCCGGCTTGGGTCTAGCCATCACTATCGGGGCGTTTGTTATTAGTAATATCGTTACTAGCCTCGCAACCAACGCGTTCGGGAGTTAGTTAGTACCCTATGCTGCCGACCTTACTCTCTAGGGTGGCCGACGCCAGCGCGGCTGCCAATGCGCTGCACTCCTACATCGCGCCGTTAGTGCAAACCTTATGCATATTGGCTAGCCTAGCTTGCGTATTCTTTCTAGTAAACGGTGGCATTCAGTATATGACTTCCAGTGGCCGACCAGATAAGCTAGAGTCGGCCAAGGTTATAATCCGTAATGCGCTAATTGGATTAGTTATTGTCCTTGGCGCAGCAGTCCTAACCACCGTATTAAGTCATGCCTACGGTCAGCCCGGCGGTACGGCAGCTAACAATCTACCGGCGCTGAATGACATTAAGCCTGATAATGGTGCAGGTGGTCTAGTCGGCGTCTTAATCAAGGCAGTAACTGGCCTACTGAACGACATCGTGCAAGAGGTAGCCAAGCCGTTTCTCGCAGCACTCAGCTATTTCACGAACAGTACGCCCCTAATCGTGGATAATTCCAGCGTCTTTAACCTATGGCTGGTAATGGTCGGTATTGCCGATGTATTATTCGTACTCGTCGTGGCGCTACTCGGCTTTCATGTCATGAGTGCCAGTACCTTCGGTATTGAAGAAATTGAGTTTAAGCATTTACTGCCAAGGATTGCCTTAACTTTCTTGCTGATTAATAGCTCCGTTTTTCTAATTGATGCGCTAATAGGCTTATCCAACGCCATGATTCATGCCCTCCAAGCGGGCTTCTCGAAGAATCCGGTGTGGGATTCTCTAGCAGACGTCGTAAAGCAGTCCGGTGGAATGGGGCTAGCGGCGTTGCTCATCATGGTAGCGTTCCTGATCTTTTCAGTGATCTTATTGGTTTACTATGTGGGCCGAATTGTAACGCTCTATCTTGGGGCAGTCTTAGCCCCGATTGTCTTCCTCATTTGGCTCCTGCCAAGTTTCCGTGACTTTGCCTCCACCGCCGCTAAAACATATATTGCCACGATCTTTGTGCTGTTCGTGCATGTCACCATTTTGGAATTAGCAGGCTCGCTATTTACCGGCATGGCCGCTACTAGTCCAGGCCATACCTTGAATCCTCTAATGTCCCTGATCGTCGGTATTGCTACGCTCTTGGCTCTGCTGAAAGCCCAAGGCGTCATGATGCAGTATTCTTACGTCAGTATTGGCCCGAGGACAGCACGCAAATTGGGTGGCCAGTTCATAAACGGCGTTAGCTACTTGAGCGGCGGCAAGCTGAGCGGCGCTATCGGCAGTAAAACGGGTCAATCTTCACGTCGCCAAGTGCCAGGCACTACGCCCTCAAAGAAAATTATTGGCTCTGCGAGTGGTTCAGCGATCAGCAGGCCAGCTAAATTTACTAACTATAAGCAGCCAACATCGAAAGCTACCACTACGTCTACTCCTGCCAAGCGCGGCAAGACAGGCACCACTGTCGAAGCTCCTAAAGTGAAAACTGAGCCGGTAGCTACGCGTGAATCTGCGCCCTTTGATCCGACCAATGTAAGCACTAAGAGAAGGAGCAAGCTATGAAAATGAGTGTCGTGCCTGCACAGGTTACCACTGTAGAAGATCGGATTGCGGGCAGTCTCGGCTTGTCTCAACTATTGCTGTTCGCAGCGCCTATCTTCGGCGGAAGCGCTTTGTATGTCATCTTGCCGCCGTACTTTAAGGGAGCCACCTATAAAGCCGCCGTTATAGGCGTGGTGACATTGTTGTGCTGCCTCTTGGCTATCCGACTTAAAGGCAAGTTGATACTGTTTTGGTTGCTAACATTGGCGCAATACTGCGCTCGACCAAGATATTACGTCTATGATAAACGCTCGCTGCACGCTCGTAATGATTACGCTGTTAAGCCAGCTGTAGAAGAAGCAGATGAGCCAATTATGACTGAACATGTCCGTAAGAAATTATCGTTGTCTACTGCTGAGCTTGTGAAGCTGCAAGAGCTACTTATAAATCCTGCCGCTAATCTGCGTTTGGAAACCAGGAAAGGAGATTTGTATGTTCACATTACCAAAGTCAAACAAGAAATTTAGCGCTCGCCAACAGATAGATATAAAGGGTGTCCAAAATGGCATACTCATGCTGCCCGGTGACCGTTACCGGAAAGTATTACAAGTCTCGCCGGTTAACTTTGAGCTCAAAAGTGAAGACGAGCAGGACGCCATCATTGAAACTTACGAGAGCTTTCTTAATTCAGTGGGTATTCCGCTGCAAGTTCTGATTCGTACTCGGCAAATAGATATGGATGAATATCTAGAAACGCTGGCCGAACGCTTGGCAGCCGAAACAGAGCCAATTTATCGTACACAATTAGAAAACTATGATGAGTTTATTCGTGGCTTAATCACGACCAACTCAATTTTAAGCCGCCAATTTTATGTAATCGTGCCGTGTGATGCTAATTCTAAACTCGACTTTGTCACCATATCAGAACAACTAAATCTCAGCGTGGATGTGGTCAGCAAGGGATTAGCCCGCCTCGGTATGCAATCCAAAGAACTGTCGAGTCTTGAAGTACTCGATCTGTTTTACAGCTTCTACAGCCCTGAGCAGTTTAAGGCACAGCCACTAACCGAACAGGCGCTTGAACTGCTGCATACAACCCTAATCGAACGTGAGGCCGCAGTATGATTAACCCCGTAGTTAAAGCAAGAGAATGGAAACAGACACGCGACGAGCGACCCAAAGAATTAGCTATTAGCTTTGGTGAGCAGGATAATCTAGATGTTTTATCCTATGCTGGCCTTGAAGAACAAGCTGACTATCTCTGTATCGACGGCGTTTACATCCGAACGCTGTTCGTTTCAGGCTACCCATTTGTAGCGAGTAGTGGCTGGTTAGATACACTTATTAATTTTAGCCACGACACGGATATTAGCTATCATCTGCATGAAGTTAATGCACTTCAAGCCTTACCGAAACTGCACCGCAAAATCACTGAACTAGAATCAACCAAGCGGGCGATGATTCGAGCCGGTAAGATTGTCGGCTCGGAAATAACCGACCCGCTAGAGTCAGCTATGGAACTACGTGACAAAATCCAGCGCGGCCAAGAAAAGCTGTTTCAAATGAGTATCTACGTCGCGGTTCGGGCTAAATCGCTGAACGAGTTAGATAAGATTACTAAACTCTTAGAGATTACGCTTTCAGCCAGGCTGTTTTACTCAAAAGTAGCACGCTACCAACAACTTGAGGCTTTACAGTCCATCTTGCCACGAGCCGAAGATCAACTGGCCCAGAAGCGAAACCTGGATAGCAGCTCGGCCGCCTTAGCCTTTCCGTTTATGTCATCCGAACTCGTTCAAGAGTCAGGCATACTGTACGGCGTTAATAAATCTAACAATTCACTGGTTATCTTAGATCGCTTTAGTCTCCACAATGCCAATTCTATTGTTTTTGCGCAAAGTGGCTCCGGTAAGAGTTACGCGACAAAAGTTGAAATACTACGCCAGCTTATGCAAGGTACGAAAGTAATTGTTATTGACCCAGAAAGAGAATATAAACGATTAACTGAGTCTGTCGGTGGCACGTACATAAAACTGTCGGCCAAATCTAAAGAAAAGATTAATCCGTTTGATCTCGCTACAACTTTTCATTCGCGTAGCGACCTATCCGAACACGCCCAAGATTTAACAGAGGTTATCTCATTGATGGCAGAGGGCTTAAACGGACGCGAGAATGCTGCTGTAGACAAAGCAATTCTCAAAATCTATAAAGCTGCCAAAAAGAAGCAACCGCTACTAGAAGATCTCTACAAAGAATTACACGCACTTGGTCAACTGAAACTGTGCGAGCGCTTAGAGAAATACATCTCCGGTTCATTGGCAGACGTTTTTAATAGCCAAACTAACATTCGGCTGGATAACCGCTTAGTGATCTTCGATATCAAGGACTTGCCGGAATCTTTACGACAGATCATGATGCTAATCATCTCTAACTTCGTTCAAAACCAAGTTAAGGCTCAGCCGGAAAAGCGGCTACTGGTTATAGATGAAGGCTGGATGCTGTTAGAGCATGAAGAAAGCGCTCGCTTTGTGGCAGGTTTGGTCAGACGAGCCCGTAAATACTATCTCGGTGTTTCGATCATCTCGCAACAGGCGAACGATTTTTTAAGAAGTGATTACGGCCGAGCCATAGCGTCACAAAGCGCTTTGCGTATTCTGATGCGGCAAGATACCACCACGATTAAGAATGTCGTCTCGGAGTTCAATCTCAGTGAATATGAACAGAGTTTCTTGCTGACCTGCGAACGTGGGGATGCCTTGCTTATTGCCGATCAGAACCACGTAGCGGTAAAGGTTGTTGCTTCTAGCAAAGAACATCCGTTAATCACCACAAACCCAGCGGAGCTATACCAATAGTGAACGCAGCCCTATTATTAGTTCTGAATTATAGATCTACCAAGAAGTTAATAATCCTGGTACTGGCAACATTAGTCGTGATTGTGGCGCTTCCGGTCGGTATGGTCTTTGCGTTCACTGACATGCCATTACTTGGCTGGACAGCACCATTAAGCGGCGCAACAAGCTCAACACCTGGCATAGCTTTTGATGAACCAGCCGTAGCTGATGATCGCTATGACTACGGTTATTGCACTTATTGGGCTGCGCTTCGGCGTATTCAAACCGGCGATCCCATTCCGAATACTTGGGGTGATGCAATTACGTGGGCAACGAGGGCTATCTTTGACGGTTACAAAGTTGACCATACGCCTACGGTTGGCTCAATTTTCCAGTGGCCGGAAGCACCAGGTGGTTTAGGCCATGTGGCCTATGTTGAGAAAGTAGACCCGAATACGGGAGCTTGGACTATATCCGAAATGAACGCGGTCGGTTGGGACGTCATGGACGAACGGACTTATCCGGCATCACAAGCTATTTTATATAACTTTATCCATGACAAGGAGGCCACAGGTGGTATCAAACTTAATTTCTAGTGTGGTTAGTTGTAGCTTGCTTACCTTAGCCGTCTTTTTATCATTGTTTGTTCTAGTGCTGGTTGTTAAAGGCTTGTTCGTGTATTTACGTGTGCGTTTCCTCATGCGGCGAGACTTAGTAGTGCTTGAAATAACACCGCCAGCTTTTACACCGCGTAGTGCTGCGGCCACAAAGCACCTGTTTATGACGCTGCATGGCCTACAGCGGGCCCGACCTCGAAAACAGAAATTGCTGCGGCGTCCGGTGAGCCTATCATTTGAAGTAGTGGCCACCAAACAAGCTGGCGTAAAGTACTGCTTAGTCATTGATCGACAGTGGGCTGCTACCGTCCGACAGGCGGTACAGGCATATTTGCCGGGAGCCGTAATAACATTACAGCCGCAGCAAATTAGTGGGCCATCAAAGGGCACAGCGATTAGTTTTCATCAAAGCGGGCACTATGCGTTTCCATTGGGCCGACAAACTAATGTTGATGAGCACGACCCGATCGCCTATGTAACCGGCATGATGGATGCGCTCAAGGACGATGAAAGTATCAGCTACCAATTAGTCGTCAGCCCCATTCGCTCACGGCAAGCCCGTAAGCTAACTGCCCAAGTTCTGCGTAATGACTTTGAAACCAAGCAGTTCAGTAGTCAGGGACTACGGCTGCTAACTGGCGTCAGTCATGGCCTAAGCTCGGCACTTTTTGGTATTACGGACATGTTCAGAGATGCGGTTTATACTTCGACGAAGCCGGTGCCATCATATAATTACCAAACGTACGATCGCCAACGAATAGCCGCTAACGTTAAGCCTGCCCGCCAGTTAAGTAGTTTTGAGGAACAGCTACTGCAACTAGTCCATGACAAAATCACTGACCCGCTATTTCATGTTGATGTACGGGTGTTTATACAAACTGTAACCACGGCAGCCACCACTGAACGCGTTGGCGCGGCAATTGCGGCACTAGCTTCGTATGACATGGCACATTACCAGAGTTTGCAGCCATCTCCGCGAAAGTTCTTAAATCAGTACAGGTCGTATTTGTTTCATCATCGACTGCCCGCGCTGCGACAAAAGTCTCACAATGTTTTGTCGGCAGCGGAATTGGCTAATTTGTTTCATTTTCCACTTAGTGAGAGCAGCCACACCGACAATCTGATAACATCCCTGAGCCGTTCACTACCGGCACCAGTCTCGCTCAAGCAGCACAGTAAGCCTGCTATTGTAGTTGGCCAAAACGTACATCGAGGCATCAGTACGCCTATCGGCTTGACGGAAGCCGAGCGCGAACGCCACGTTTACATCATCGGAGGTACGGGTAATGGTAAGACTACCATGCTGCAATATGCCATAGTCCAAGACATGCAGCATGGCAAAGGCGTTGCAGTGATTGACCCGCATGGCGATATGGCCGAAACACTGTTGCGCCACGTGCCCGCAGATCGGGTGCAGGATGTTATTTATTTCAATCCGGATGACCTAGATTATCCGATTGGGCTTAATCTGCTAGAACTTACTCCCGGCCTCAGCGGAAATGAGTTGTTGCGAGAGAAGGACTTAATTACTGAATCGGTAGTGTCGGTCTTTCGCAAGATATTTTCGGAAGAAGATAGCGGCGGTCATCGGATTGAGTACGTGCTACGTAACACGGTGCAGACGGCTTTAACTATACCCGATGCCACGCTCTTTACAGTGTTTGATCTGCTCAATGACCCGAAATTCCGCAAAGCCGTTATTAAGTCACTGACTGATAAAAACCTCATCAATTTTTGGAAGAATGAGCTTGGCAAGGCCGGTGATATGCAAAAGGTGAAGATGGCGGCTGGGATTACGGCTAAAATCGGCCGGTTTCTATTTTCGGCCTCGGCTAAGCAGATACTTGAGCAACCACGCTCAACAATCGACTTTGACGATATTATTAACTCCGGTAAGATTCTAATCTGTAATTTCTCGAAGGGGCTACTTGGCGAAGATACGTCGGAACTGTTTGGGATTACGGTACTGGCTAAGCTCCAGCTGGCTAGTCTGCGTCGTGCCCGACTGTCTCAAGCCGAACGACAACCATTTTACCTGTACGTCGATGAGTTTCAGAACTTTGCGACGCCGTCATTTGTGCAAATGCTGTCTGAATCGAGAAAATATAAGCTGTTTATGACGATGGCCGAGCAATCGACCTCTCAGCAAAAAGACCAACAAATGGTCAGTATTATTTTGGCGAATGTCGGCACCGTAATTTGCTTCCGAACGGGCAACCCGAATGACGAACGACTGCTCTTACCGCTGTTTAAACCGTACATTGAAGAATGTGAAATCAGCAACTTAGCGGCCTATCATTTCTACGCCAAATTGTCGGCGCTGCGTGCTCAAGAACCGTTATCGGGCCAAACGCTGCTATTGGCGGGAACTGGCAACGGCCAAGTGGCGACGGAGGCGATAACGGCGTCACGCCACAGCTTTGCTAAACAGCAAACACAAGTAACGACCACACCTGATAAGAAGGCGGCTAAACCAATCGCTAAGAAGAAATATCCAAAAGCGACTAAAGCCAAAAGTACGACGATGCTAGATCTAGCCTAGTCTACTGCTTTGGCTTATGTTGACTGAATTTTTCATACAGCTTTTGCATATCTTCATCGGTAGCTTCGTGACCGATCTTGTGAATAGCGGTTCGATAAAACTCTAGGAAATCTATCGCCCGTTCTGGTGTGGCATTTTCAGGGTCAAAGATGCGTAGGTAATTCAGCGCGGCATCAATATCTTTTTCGTTAAGTTCGTAATCTTCCAGTTTTCTAAAATCAGTCATAATTTCCTCCTAACGTGCTACATACTTTTCTAGTTTAATAAAACCTACTAGTTGCTGGCTGAGCGACGCGGATTGTATGCGCCTCATTATCTCACAACTATCATTATGTGACAGGATATTTAAACTGCCTTCCCAGGTAATGGCGCGATCAATGATGGCTAATTTCCGATGATGCCCGACTGTATAGAGTACCGTACACCCTAATTGCTGTAGCACCACTACAGTCTCTGTAGCCTGTAATTCATAGTTTGCATCATGTTCACTTGGACGGCGAGTGTTGATAATTATATGAACGCCGCGCTTAGAAAGTCTAGTTAATGTGGGTAATAACGAGGCCATCCGCTTACTGGTAATAAAGGGGCTTTCGATAATTAATTCAGTCGTACACTGTTTTAGGTCATTGAGAAATGCCGGATAGAAGGTAGCTTGGTCGTATAGCCGTGAAGTTAAGAGGTCATTAGTAGTATATGGTGATTTACGGAGCTTAAACATCTGTCTGCTCCTTCTCACTGGTATGTATCTCTATGTTGCCGTTATAATAGACGAAGCCAAGTTGCACCAGCTTGTCGTACATAAGAAGAATACTGGCCTCGATCTGGTTCCACGACAGGTCGATGTGGTGCACCACACCTTTCTTACTATGAAGCACCATGTCATTTATGTACCCGGTATTCGGGACGATCTCTATAAGAGTCAAAGTTTTGTAGTTTGGTGGTGGCGTTTACTTGGCATGACTGGGCATTGCCATGAAATACCGTGGGCCGGTCAGGAAGATTACGAACCGAAATTGCAACGCCTGCTGGCCTTAATTGATTACTATCACGCCAAAGGCAAGACAGTATCACTGGTTGGAGCCAGTGCCGGCGCTAGCGCCGTCCTCGATGCCTATGTCGAGCGGCGCAACGACATCCAGGCCGTTATTCTCATATGTGCTAAAATCAATCGTCCTGAATCAGTTGGTTCATCGGTTTATCGGCATAATCCGGCATTTCGTACGGCAATGCAGCGTTTGCAAGCAGTGCTGCCAACTTTCACGGATGATGACAAAGCAAAATTTTTATCCTTGTATTCACCGGCCGACGGTAACATTCCGCACCAGGATACGATCATCCCTAGTGTCCATGAGCAATCCATTCGCCCCCTAACGCATGGTTACGCCATCGCCTATAGTCTTACATTTGGCGCGCCACTAATTCGCCGCTTTATTAAGCGTTTGTCGTTTCAGACTGATAATCAATAGATGTTAATGGCTGACTGCCTCTACAAGGCCTGGATCGAACATCTTTGGAACTGTCGCTGGACCATTCGGTTGGGCCTGCTCAATTTCTATGATTGACCGGAGCAACAATTTAATAGGATATTGACCGGTCGGTGGCAGCATCCTGATTGAACACTCCACGCCGTGTGGGTACCGCTGCATAACATGCGCACCACTGGCGAATGCTTCGTTATAATCAGCATAAGGATGCCCGACCACAGAGTTTACATGGGAATCGTAGGTGGACTCATCAATAGCGGCAAACCAACTACCCGACACATCTGCGTTATACTCCTCAATGTTGTTACGTAAAGTTTGCTGACTCGTCGTAAGCGGCTGAGGCTGGGTGCTGAAAAAGGCTTTGGCAGCCTGGTCATAATTTTGGCGCAATAAACCAAACGCTTTAACAAAATTTGGATTAGCTGATTCATGGCCAATATGGTCACCAGTCATATTATAGTTTTTGGCAAGATTTTGATAATCGATAACGTGCTCTATTTCATGGTCTTCAGCTTGACCGATTTCTCCCCAGCTAATGCGTCTGCGAGGAAGTATAATTTGGATATTACCTGGATAGCCCGGGTTACCGTCTATCTCGTTACTATCATTTAGTCTCGCAATGCTGGCAAAGAGATCAATAGATGTAATTTTATTTTTGGGCAATAGCAGCTGATTCGCTGTTGCAATGCGTTGTTTTAAATAGAGCTGCAGGGATTTAGGCAGTTTCATGGGTGCCTCATAATACCAACCATTTTCCGCGTTCCAAACTAAGTTATGGGCATTCGAAGCAGGATGTCGACCGGTAAAGACCGGTTTGGCAGCAGCCGGCCTAAAGAGATTTGCATCAGATGGTCTACTGGCTTCCTCTTGTCGGGGCGAGCAAGTGGTAACTTTGGGTATAGCCTTTTTGGCTGGAGTGAGTGACACTCTTCTTCCAGAGGCTGGACTGGCTAAAAGAAGCATCACGGCCGCAGCGACCCGTAATTTTCTGCCAAGCTCACTGCCTAATGATGGTACTTCTTTCGAGAGCAGCATAATGCTAATTATATAATTATTAATGTCGTAATGCAAAGATCTCAGGGAAGCACCTAGTAATATATGCTTTCTAAAGCACTGTTGACAGAAGTGGTATAATATACTCATGTTTTATCAAACTAACCAACATCACATCCATATTTTGCCGAAGCGTGCCGGTTAGTTAGCTATTTCTTCTGAAATCCTAAACGCCGGACATCGCTCCGGCGTTTTGTTTACTGTCATTAAATTTCGGAGAAAATACTATGAATTACAATCAAATAATTGTTAGCAAAGGCAATGAACCAGAAGGTTTTACCTATATAGAAGACGGGCTAGGCATATCAGTACCGGATGAATTGCGGAGGGGACTTCATCACAGCAGTAGGTGATGGCGTACGGATATCCCGGCTACGCTTTGGTAGTGACGAATCAGTTGTGGACAGTGGGCTGGGCATGATGCTTGCGGGCAGTGATAAAGTAAATGAGTTGTGCCCACCATCATGGGGTTGGGAAAATGTTGCTCCGATCCCAAACCTACGCTTCGCGCTACTCACTAAAGCCGAACTGGCAGACGAAGTGAGACAAAAATTAGCACAAGGTGAGCCCCTTAGCACTGGCACAGAGTATCCATTAACCTTACGCCACTACTTAGGATATGCTGCAGCTATCGTGTGGCCGGGCTGTTCGGAAGGCATGATTGATTTCTATGGCGCCGGTAAAATAAATAGCGTCTTTGGATTGATTCGCAGCGGTGAAACTGCTAGAAAACAGGGGTTAATTGTCGTTGAGAGTGATATAGCACAAGTCATGCTGCGACGGCTCTTCGCACCGTGGGCTGACAATTTGACTCTCGAGCAGAAATTAACGCAACCTACTGTGGTGACGGCAGCTCGAGCGACAGTAGCCCGGCAAGCCCAAGATCAAGCGCTCTTAAATAGCATGAGATGTTAAACCAACTAACAGTACCGTATAATGGAGGCCAAGATGGCACTATCAACCCAACCTTATAAAGGCGCTCGGGATTTTTACCCCGAAGATAAGCGCCTGCAAAAATATTTATTTACTAAGCTTCGCGAGGTGGCTGAGCGTTTTGGCTATGAGGAGTATGACGCACCGGTTTTAGAGCCGATTGAGCTATATTTGGCTAAAACAGGCGAGGAAATTGTTAACGAGCAGACCTATGCCTTTGAAGACCGTGGCGGCCGTCAGGTAGCCTTACGACCTGAGATGACGCCAAGCGTAAGCCGTTTAGTGGCCGCAAAGCGTCAGGAACTGGCGTATCCTTTGCGGCTTTTCAATATCGGTGGTCGTTGGCGTTATGAAAGACCGCAGCGAGGCCGCTACCGGGAATTCTATCAGCTAGATGTTGACCTGTTCGGTGTAGAAGATGTGCAAGCGGAGCTGGAAATAATTCAGGTGGCAGATTCAGCATTGAAAGTTTTCGGAGCCAAGCCCGACATGTATTCTATTCGCTTGAACAGCCGCAAACTGATCGATTACATATTGCTTGAATATCTAGGGCTGGACGAAGTGCAGGCTTACAGCATCGCTAAACTGATTGATCGTATGAGCAAAATAGACCGTGCCGAATTCATTACTCAGGCTGACGCTATTTGTAGCCCCAGCCAACGTGATGCCGGCACCGTCGAGAAATTACTGGACGTACTGGCGGCGAAACGGTTTACGCAGTTACCGCCAGTCTTACAGACGCATAAATCCGTGGCTGAACTACAGCAATTATTGAAAAGGCTGACTGAAGCCGGCATAACCAATGCCGAATTCGATATTACCCTGATGCGTGGTCTCGACTACTACACCGACGTGGTCTTTGAAGTCTATGACACCAGCCCTGAAAATAACCGCTCAATGTTTGGCGGTGGCCGCTATGACGGGCTGGTTGGGCTATTCGGCGTGGAGCCGTTGCCAACGGTCGGTTTTGCTATGGGCGATGCCATGTTGCTCAACTTTTTGGAAGTTCATGATCTGCTGCCAACTCTCCAAGCTGAAACCGATGCTTACGTCGTACTGGCCGGCGATGTGTTCGATAAAGCCCAAAAGCCGATCGCCGAGCTACGCGCCATGGGATTGAACCTGGCGGTTGATTTAAGTGGTAAAAAAATTGGCGACCAGTTTAAAGTTGCAGATAAAAAAGGCATCACCTACGCTATCATCATCGGCGAGAAAGAGCTGGCCGAAGAGCAATTCACTTTGAAGAATCTGCATACTGGTATCGAAGAAAAGCATGGGCTGGAGCGCATTGTCAGTATTGTCAAAGATCATCGACATCAGGACGATGAGATTCTGCAATCGTAATGTCTATACCTGGAAATGACGGTCTACCTCTGATATAGTAAGTCACTATGCAAATTACCAAGAAAAATCTTACCCCTACCAGCGTTAAGTTGACCATTGCGGCCGACCAAGCGTTGCTGTCAGAAACTAAGGACCGGGTGCTCAAAGAGCTGGCTCGAGACGTCAAGCTGCAAGGCTTTCGTGCTGGCAGGGCACCGCTTAGTTTAGTTGAAAAAACTGTTGACCAGAGTCTACTGCAGCGCCAATTCATGGACGAAGTCCTCAACCAGCTATACAGCGAGGCGTTAACTCAAGAGCGTTTGCGTCCGGTGGCTCAGCCGCAGGTGTCAGTATCAAAGTTCGTGCCATTTACCACTCTAGAGGCGGAAATAGAAGTCGAGGTGGTTGGTGAAATTATCTTACCGGACTATAAGAAGTTCCGCTTACCGCGCAAAACCGTTAAGGTCGAAGCCAAAGACGTCGATGAAGTGATTGAAAACCTGCGTTCCCGCGCCGCTGACACAAAAGATGTTACACGTGCCGCCAAAGATGATGACCAGGTGATTATCGATTTTGCGGGTACCGACAGTAAGACCGGTGAAGCTATCAATGGTGCCGATGGCAAGGATTACCCATTAGTGCTGGGTAGCGACACGTTTATTCCAGGTTTTGAGACCAATTTAGTTGGTATGAAAGCTGGCGAGCAGAAGTCATTCGATATCACTTTTCCGAAAGATTACGCCGTTTCGGCTCTGCAAAATCGCAAAGTGACTTTTGCAGTCACCGTACAGAAAGTGCAATCTGTTGCTAAACCGAAGATAGATGATGCTTTTGCGGCGTCAGTCGGTCCATTCAAGTCAGTGGCCGATCTGAAAACTGATATCAAGTCGCAGCTGCAAGCCGAACGCGAGGAACAAAATCGCCGCGAGTATGAAAGCGAACTGCTGGAGAAACTGGCTGAAAAAACCAAAGTAGCTATTCCAAAGGCTTTGGTCGACGAAGAAATTGATCGTCACGAAGCCGATGAGCGGCAAAACCTGACTTACCGCGGTCAGACCTGGCAAGAACATCTCAAGGAAGAAGGCGTTACCGAAGAAGAGCACCGCGAAAAGCAGCGACCGTCAGCTGAACTGCGCGTCAAAGCCGGCTTAGTACTATCCGAAGTAGCCGATAAAGAGAAACTAACTGTAACTCCAGACGAGCTAGAAATACGTTTGCAGCTTTTGAGGGGTCAATACCAGGACCCCAAGATGCAAGCCGAGCTGGACAAGCCGGAAGTTCGCCGCGAGATTGCCTCACGCATGCTGAGCGAAAAAACCATCGGCAAACTAAGCGAATATGCGTCTGGTAAGTAAAGAGCGATGGCAAAGGAGAACTGGTAGCCCCACTGCTAGCTTTGCCGTGCGGTTAATTGAAGCGCTCTCGCCAGAAATCGAAAGAATACCAGCTACCTCCGAAGCCGAACAATTAGCAGATCTCCCTACCATTAGTCTGGACTTGAGAACGGTTGATACCACAGATACAGCTACGTGTGCATATGTCATAAAGCGCGGCGTAGAACTCGGCACTATTAACCCAGATGCTACATCAAGTTGGAAAGCCTATTTCGACAGCAAGACTATACCCCGAAAGGAGCGAGTCGAAGCATTACAGCTTGTTTTAGGCGCAGCGGTAACAGAACCTATCACTGATATGCAAGATTTCTGAGCAAACAATATATAAAAGGCAATTAGCACTCTTGACATGAGAGTGCTAATTTCGATACACTGGTAGTGGTAGCTTGTCTTGCTGAACTAGTTTCAGTATCCATGCGAACAGGAAGGCCATATTTCGTTGCAGCTAAGTTAGTCCTACGAGGTCTCCAGAATTAAACCATTACTATCCCAGCCTAGATCCTGAAGCAAGTTCAGGATGACAGCACTATGGGGTCAGATCGAAAGGAGTGAGAGAGACATGAGCGTATTAGTCCCCACAGTTATTGAAAGCGACGGTCGCTACGAGCGAGCTTATGACATTTATTCCAGGTTACTCAAAGACCGGATTGTATTTTTGGGCAGTGACGTCAATTCGGCAAGCGCTAATGTAATTGTTGCTCAGTTACTATTCCTCCAAGCTGAAGATCCCAAGAAAGACATTTTCTTTTACATTAATAGTCCCGGCGGTAGCGTATACGATGCACTGGCTATTTATGACACGATGCAATATATCACTAATGATGTGCAGACCGTGGGTGTCGGCATGCAACTTTCGGCTGGTTCATTTCTGCTAAGTTGTGGCACTAAAGGAAAGCGCTTTGTCTTGCCGAACAGCACCATCATGATTCACCAGCCCATCAGTGGCACCCAAGGTAAGGTAAGCGATCAGGAAATCGATCTCCGCGAAAGCTTACGGGTAAAAGAGCTCCTAGAACGAATTATGGCTAAAAACACCGGCCAGAAGTACGAGCAAATCCACAAGGATATGGATCGAGACCGTTGGATGACCGCCCAAGAAGCCAAAGAATATGGTATTGTCGATGCCATCATCACCACGCCCCCAAAAGCATAAGTAGCATCCTGTTGTCAGCGCTCCTATAATAATAAGATAGGAGATTTGAGTATGGCGCAAATTGATCAACTTCGTTTTGAGAGAAAACGACCTAAAAAGCTAACTGCCGGACAGTTAGCAGCAATCCGTAGAGTTACAGCTGAATCGTTGCGAATCGATTTTCCAGATCGCACAGAGGCAGAACTGCAGTATTTAGCTGGACAATCGGAACGTGGGCGCAAGAATCCGAATCGTAGTGTAGGCGGCCCATTATTTCTAGGAGATCAAGCATTCGCACGCCCTGTAATAGTCTTGGCAATTAATCGAGCAAGTGAAGAAGTAGAAGCCGTACTACCGATGGCGGATAGTGCTTCATCGGACCCAAATGCGTCGTATTTTAGCGGTGCCCTTGAGCGGCAATTAAAGTTACGAGTCGGTACTAATAGACTTATGCCACGACGATACCGCTGGGCTGGACTATTTTCATTATCGATTGTGGGAAGAGCGATGTTAATCGACACGCCGCCAGATGAGGCTAGCATTATAGATACTGCTTTGCTTATAGGTGCAGAGCCAGCTGATCCTCGGCAGCGCTTGTCTGCATTTCCATATGAAGGGGAGGACCTGTGGTGTGAGGGCTTAGAAAACACAGGCTATTACCATTTGCGCGATAGCGTTGATAAGCCCATAGCTAGGCCTCGGAGAGCCTTTGGCCCCGAGAGCTCACCAGTCATAGAGCTAACGTATCGGCATGATTCCGTAGAGGCTTTATGTCAAACCATACTTGCCAAAGAAGGCGCGGAACGCGCCTTAGCTATGGCTACGCATTGAATTACCGTCTGGCCTTGACACATACGCTTCCAACCCCCATAATCTTATACTAAGAAGTAGTGTAAGTTGGGCTGTGCTGTTGTGGCAAAACAGTTGGCACCAAAATCCCTGGCTTAGAGATCTTCGCGCGAACACTCAACCAAAAACCGAATAACGATGCTCGATTATAGATTATCGATCTAGCTGCTATGGTTTAGACATGATTCTATAATTGAAAATCCAAAATCTATAATCCATTAAATAGGGGGCATTGCTGTAAGCGTATGGCAAAGACAATCAGCGTTACCAAGCCGTCATCTAGTCGTGTGTATTTCACATCCGATGACAGCGCACTATCACTGCCAAGCTTGGTAGATCATCAAAACAAATCATTCCAATGGTTTGTCGAAGAGGGACTCGGCGAGTTATTGGCCGAAATCAGTCCGATAGATGATTATACCGGCACGAAATTATCACTAGTTTTTAAGACTTATCATTTCGACGAGCCGAAAATCACCGAAACCCAGGCTCGCGAAAACAATGTGTCGTATGAGGCACCGCTGAAAGCTATTGTAGAGCTGACTAATAAAGTCACCGGCGAAGTCAAAGAGCAAGAAATTTACCTCGGTGATTATCCATGGATGACTTCCCGCGGCACGTTCGTTATTAACGGCGCGGAACGAGTTGTAGTGAGTCAGCTGATTCGTTCGGCCGGTGTCTTCTTTACGTCCGATCAGCACGGCACTACTACTTTGTACGGTGCTAAGGTTATCCCTGGCCGTGGTGCCTGGCTGGAGTTCGAGACGGCCGCCAACGGTGCCTTATATGTAAAGATTGACCGCAAGCGTAAAATTGCTGTCACAACACTGTTACGTGCCCTTGGCGTCACCGAAAGCCATATGAAGGACGTCTTCAAGCATGTAGATCAAGGTAAGTTAAATTACATCGAAGCAACCCTTGAGAAAGACCCGACCCGTGGTCAAAATGATGCGCTCATTGAAGTGTACCGTCGTTTGCGTCCTGGTGATCTGGCTACTGTCGATAACGCTCGCAGCTTGCTGGAAAACATGTTTTATAACTTCAAGCGCTTCGACCTGTCGCGCGTCGGCCGCTACAAGTTGAACAAGCGCCTAGACCTAAACGTGCCTAACACCGTTGAAAATCGCGTGATGCGCCTGGAAGATCTGGAAGCGATCATTGCCGAAATTATTCGTTTGAATAACACGCAGGAGCCGGCTGATGATATCGACTCATTCGCTAACCGCCGCGTGAAGACGGTCGGCGAGCTGGTGCAGCGTCAGTTCCGCATTGGTCTCTTGCGTATGGAGCGCAATACCAAGGACCGCATGAGTATGAGCGAAATCGAGACCGTGCAGCCAGGACAGCTTATTAATGCCCGTCCGATAGTGGCTGCGGTGCGCGAATTCTTTGCCAGTTCACAGCTGAGCCAGTTTATGGATCAGATCAACCCACTGTCGGAGTTAGCTCACAAGCGTCGCCTTAGCTCGATGGGTCCCGGTGGCCTATCTCGTGAACGAGCTGGTTTTGAAGTTCGTGATGCCCACGCCACCCACTATGGCCGTATCTGTGCGGTTGAAACGCCGGAAGGTGCCAACATCGGATTGGTGCTTAACTTGGCTAACTATGCTCGGGTGAATGAATATGGCTTCATTGAAACCCCGTATGTGAAGGTCATTAATGCCGCCACGGCCGAAGATCTTGTCGGCCATATTGCCGCCGAAGATTATGTAGACGAAGCTGGCAAACTGCTGGTGAAAGCCGGTAACAAAATCACTACTGCCGATGTTGCCAAACTGGCAAAAGTTACCACCCGAGCTACCTGGCCAGTAAGGGCTAAGGTCACCAAAGATGTCATTTACCTCGATGCTTTCGAAGAGTCCAGTGCCGTCATTGCCGGTGGTGGTAACAAGGTTGGTGAAGACGGTTACTTTGTAGAAGAACGCGTCAGCGCCCGCTTGAACTTGAAGTCTGCCGAGGTTGACGCTAACGATGTGACCCACATGGATGCCAGTCGGAACCAGATTATCGGTTCCAGCGCCGGACTGATTCCTTTTATTGAGAAAAACTACGTCTACCGCTCGCTTATGGGTAGTAACCAGCAGCGCCAGGCAGTGCCGCTGATCAACCCTGAAGCGCCTGTTGTTGGTACCGGACTCGAACGAGTTGCCGCCCGCAACACCGGTCAGGTTATTTTGGCCGAAGATGATGGGGAAGTTACCAAAGCCACCGCTGATCAGGTAGTCGTCAAATACAAAGGCGGCTCCGCTACCTACGAACCGCAGCACTTTGTGCGCTCTAATGAAGGCACCAGCATTAATCAAAAAGTGCGTGTTGCCACCGGTGACAAGGTTAAAAAGGGTGACATTTTGATTGATGGTATGTCCATTGAGGGCGGCGAACTGGCACTTGGCAAGGATTTGCGGGTGGCATTCATGCCATGGGCTGGCTATAACTTCGAAGACGCCATCATTATTTCTCGTAAATTAGTCGAGAATGATACCCTCACCAGCATTCATATTGTCGACTTCATGATTGAAGTCCGCGAAACTAAGCTGGGGCCAGAAGAAACAACTCGCGATATCCCAAATGTGTCCGAAGACGTGCTGCGTCATCTCGACGAGGAAGGTATCGTGCGCGTCGGCGCCGAAGTGCACCCTGGTGACATCCTGGTAGGAAAGATTACGCCAAAGGGTGAACAAGAGCTGTCGAGTGAGGAGCGCCTACTGCGTGCTATCTTCGGTGAAAAGGCCAAAGAAGTCCGCGATACTTCGCAGCGCATGAGCAACGGCAAGCACGGCAAAGTTGTGGGCGTCAAAATCTTTAGCCGCGAAACCGGTCATGAGCTTAAGGCCGGCGTCATCAAGCAAATCCAGGTCTTCGTGGCCCAGATGCGCAAGATCTCCGTCGGTGATAAGCTGGGTGGCCGCCACGGTAACAAGGGCGTGATTGCCCGCATCTTGCCAGTCGAGGATATGCCGTTTATGGAAGACGGTACACCGGTAGATATTGTTTTGAACCCGCTTGGTGTGCCAAGTCGTATGAACGTGGGCCAATTGTTCGAAACTCACCTTGGTATGGCTGCTCGTGCCTTAGGCATGCGCGTGGCCAGCCCGTCGTTCAATGGTGTACCATCAGAAAAAATTCAGGAACTTCTGAAAGAAGCTGGTTTGCCGGAGGATGGTAAACAACAATTGTACGATGGCCGCACTGGCGAAGCTTTCAATGAGCGCACTACTGTCGGCAGCATGTATATGATCAAGCTGAACCACATGGTGACCGATAAAATCCATGCCCGGTCGACCGGACCGTACACTATGGTTACTCAGCAGCCGCTCGGTGGTAAAGCCCAAAATGGCGGTCAGCGCTTCGGCGAAATGGAAGTCTGGGCCCTGGAAGCTTACGGTGCCGCCTCAACGTTGCAGGAAATGCTGACTATTAAGTCCGATGATGTTTACGGCCGTTCTAAGGCCTACGAAGCGATCATCAAGCAAATCCAGATCATGATTTCACGGATTCCGGAAAGCTTTAGCGTGCTGGTAAAGGAGCTACAAGGCTTAGGCTTGAAAGTAGAAATGATCGTCTCTGATCTGCAAGAAACTATTGATGCCGAGACCATCTTGGCCAGCAACATCCGTGAAGAAGCCAAAAATCAACCGGATATCACGGTACCCGAACCGGCTATATCCGATGTTGACGTCACTGAAGAGCCAGAGATTGACGACTTTACCACTGTCGATGTTAATGACGAACTGCCGGAAGACCTAGACAACACTACATTGGTCTCCGCCAGCACCAACGATGACGACACTGCCAATACCAACGAAACTGAAGAAGAGGAGGTTTAAGCATGCGTCGCTACTCATACGGCAGTGATATTGCCAACTTCGATGCTATTTTGCTAGCCGTTGCCAGCGCCAAAGATATTTTGGACTGGAGCTACGGCGAAGTCTTAAAACCCGAAACTATTAACTATCGAACTCAGAAACCGGAGCGCGACGGACTCTTCTGCGAGCGTATCTTCGGCCCGGTTAAGGACATTAACCCGCACGACGCCAAGTACAAAGGCGTTCGCTCCCGCGAAGCCGCTGTCGATAAGAACGGCGAGCTGGTAACCCGCAGCATTGTTCGTCGCGAACGCATGGGTCACATTAGTTTGGCCGTGCCGGTGGCGCATATTTGGTTCCTGCGTGGCACTCCTAGCGCTATGGGCTTACTGCTTGGCATGACCGTGAAGAGTCTAGAGCGGGTAGCGTATTTTGCCAGCTATATCATTATTTCTGTCGATACCGCTAAGCGTGACCAGCGTTTGGCAGACAAAGAAGCTGAATTCGCTGCTGCCAAAGATGCCATCAAACTGCGGTATGAAAACGAAGCCAAAGCCGAAGACGCTAACGTCAAAGCCTTGGCTGAAATGCAGACCAAAGAACTCGAAGAAGTTACCAGCGAGTTCGAGACCTTACGCGACCAACTTACCAGTCTGGAGCGGCTTAATCTCATTAATGAAACTGATTACCGTAACCTGCCGGACGATGTCCGTAGCCTTATTAAGGTTGGTATGGGTGGTGCGGCACTGAAGGAGCTGCTGGATCAAATTGACCTGAAGCAACTGATTGCCGACCTGACGACTGAGGCCGAAGAAGCCAAGGGTCAGCGCAAGAAGAAACTGATGAAGCGTTTACGCTTGCTGGAATCCATGGACCGCGCCGGTATCGAGCCAGGCTCTATGTGTCTAACCGTATTGCCAGTGATTCCACCAGACCTACGGCCGATGGTCCAGCTGACTGGTGGACGTTTTGCGACATCCGATTTGAACGATTTGTACCGTCGGGTCATCAACCGCAACAATCGCTTGAAGAAATTGATTGACTTGAATGCGCCGGAAGTTATTCGCCGCAACGAACAGCGTATGCTGCAAGAAGCTGTTGATGCTTTGATTGATAACAATAACGCCCGCTCTGGCCGCGCCGTGGCCGCCACTGGCCAGCGTCGTCGCTTGAAGTCTTTGAGTGACATGCTCAAAGGTAAGCAGGGCCGTTTCCGCCAGAACTTACTTGGTAAGCGCGTCGACTACTCCGGTCGTTCAGTGATTGTGGCTGGTCCAGAATTGAAGATTCATCAGTGTGGTCTGCCAAAAATGATGGCGCTCGAATTGTTCAAACCGTTCGTTATCGGTGAATTGATTGCTCGCGAACAAGCCCACAACATCCGCAGCGCTAGCCGCTTGATTGAAACCGGTGAAACCGTTGTCTGGGACGCGCTTGACGAAGTCATCAAGGGCAAATACGTGCTCTTAAACCGCGCACCATCGCTACACCGCTTGAGTATTCAAGCCTTCCAGCCGGTATTGATCGAAGGCCGTGCTATTCAGCTGCACCCATTAGTCTGTAAGGGCTTTAACGCCGATTTCGACGGTGACCAAATGGCCGTACATCTGCCTTTGAGTGACGAAGCACAAGCCGAAGCCCGTGACATCATGGCTGCCAGCATGAACCTCTTGAAGCCGGCCGATGGTTCGCCGATTTTGCACATCGAACAAGATATCGTCTTGGGTTGTTACTACCTAACCTACAATCGTCCCGGCATGAGCCCGGATGATGTAAAGACTTTCAGTAGTCTGGATGAAGCCATTATGGCCCGTGACGCTGGCGTGATAAAGTTGCAAAACTTTGTTCGCCTGCCTTTCCGAGGTGAAATGCGCACCACCACTTTAGGCCGACTCTTGTTCAATGAAACATTCCCGGAAGATTTTCCTTTCCAAGATGAGCCAATGACCAAGAAGCGCTTGCAGCGTGTGATGGCCGCCGTGTACGCGCAGTACGGCCAGGCTATTACTGCCGAGATTGCTGATGAATTAAAAGACATCGGATTCTTCTTTGCGACTAAGTCCGGCCTTTCCATGGGCATGGGCGACTTTGAAGGCGTGGTCGGCATGGACAAAGTGCTGGACCAAGGCGAAGAACGTGCCGCTGCTATTTCCGATCAGTTCGACGAAGGCTTCATCACTGAAGAGGAACGCTACCGTTTGACCGTCGATAACTGGACCAAAATTGACAACCAAGTTCAGGATATGTTGGCCCAGCAAATGATTGGCAAAGATTCCTCTATGGCTATCGCCATCACCTCTGGTGCTCGTGGTAATATCTCTCAGATGAAAATGTCCGTTGGTATGCTGGGCGTGTTCTCAGATGCCGCTGGTCAAGCCATCGAGCTGCCAATCAAATCTGGCTACATCGCCGGTCTTGACCCGCTGGAATACTTCACTGGTACTCGTGGTACTCGCAAGGCCTTAATCGACATCGCACTAAAAACTGCTGACGCCGGTTACTTAACCCGTCGTTTGGTTGATGTTTCTCAGGACGTCTTTACCATTTCTGGCGAAACGCAAGATCCTGGTTTTGCTATGACTCGGGCCGATGCCGAAGAAATCGGTGTCAGCTATGCTTCACGCCTGGCTGGACGCTATGCCTCTGAGGATGTAAAAGGCTACTTGAAACGCGGCGATTTGATTACCCAGGAAATCGCCGAAAAGCTGGAAGCTGATACGGCTATCGATAACGTCAAGATCATGAGCGTACTAAGCTGCACTTCGGTCCGTGGTGTGTCTCAGAAATCTTACGGTATCGACCCCGCCACCGGCTTATTGGTAGCCGATCACCATCCAATTGGCGTTATTGCCGCCCAGAGTATCGGTGAACCCGGTACGCAGCTGAGCCTCGACTCTAAGCACCGCTCCGGCGCCGTGCTGGCCGATGACACCGCCCAAGGGTTGAGCCGTATCGAAGAATTGTTCGAAGTCCGCACCCCGAAGGGACAGGCCTACCTGACCAGTATTTCCGGCACCGCCAACACTTGGGAAGAAGGCGATCACTATGTTGTGCAAGTAACTGCCGATGACAAAGAAAAGGTTGTCTTGAACCTGGGTGAGCGTAAGCCGCACCTGGCCAGCGGTTCCGATGTCGCTATCGGTGACGTCGTGGCGGCTCTGGAAGATGGCTCTGAGCCATTAATCGCCCCCATGGCTGGTAAACTAGAGGCAACCAACAAGCAAGTTATCATTACGCCGACCAAACAGAGCGTTCTGCGCTACGAAATCCCCGGCTTTAAGCAGTTGCTCATCAAAGATGGCGACAAAGTGGTAGCCGGTCAGCGCTTGACCAATGGTTCTATTAACTTGCACGATCTGATGGCACTGCAAGGCGTCGAAGCCACCCAACGTTACATCATGAACCAGATCATGCAAATCTTTGCCGGGCAGGGCCAAAACATTGCCGACAAGCACTTGGAGATCATCGTACGCCAGATGTTCAGTCGCGTTCAGATTGAGGAAGCCGGTGACAGCGAATTCGTAACTGGTGACGTCGTCAGCAAACTGGCTGTCGCCGAAGCCAACGAAGCGTTAATCGCCGACGGCAAGCAACCCGCTAAATTCGTTCAGCTATTGCTGGGCATTACCAAGGCATCCTTGAGCACCGATTCCTTCCTAAGCGCCGCCTCCTTCCAGGACACCACTCGCGTACTGATCGGTGCTGCTACCAGTGGTCGTGTCGATAAGCTGTACGGCCTCAAAGAAAACGTCATTTTGGGTCGCAAAATCCCAGTTGGTACCGGTTATGGTGCCAAGCATGGCGTCAGTGAAGAAGAAGAGGCCGAATTGGCTGCTGCCGTCGCCGAAGGTGACACCACCATTGACCGCTCCGGCGAATCATAGATAAGCTTTGCTGCTGTCATCCCGGCCTGCGAGCCGGGATCCAGTCAATAATGAGCAGCCTTATGGCCACACCACTTTTACTGGACCCCGGGTCAAGCCCGGTATGACACTGAGGCCGGCTACTTCCTACACCTTCTTGACAGCCTTACTAATACACCTATTGTCAAGTGCTCAATAAACTGTTACAATTTAACAACTATATAAGCAGTCCGAGCCGAGCAGGAAGGCATTACTTGCTTGCCGCAGATAGATTGCAGAATTTTAGGAGTACTTAGTGCCAACAATCAACCAACTAATCCGCAAACCGCGGGCCAAAGCTCACGACAAGAGCAAATCACCGGCCCTGCAGCGGGTTACCAACAACCTCAAAACCAAAAACTACGAGAAACCGGCGCCGTTTAAGCGCGGTGTCTGCGTAAAGGTCACCACCAAAACCCCGAAGAAGCCAAACTCGGCTTTACGTAAGGTGGCTCGTGTCCGCCTGCAAAATGGCTACGAAGTCTGGGCTTACATCGGTGGGGAAGGCCACAACTTGCAGGAGCACGCCGTCGTCATGGTCCGCGGTGGCCGCGTTAAGGACCTTCCGGGTGTGCGCTACCACATTGTTCGGGGCGCCCTCGACCTCCAGGGTGTCAACAACCGCAAAAAGGCCCGTAGCAAGTACGGCGCCAAGAAGGAGGGCAAGTAGTCATGCCACGCCACAAGACTAAATCCCTCGTTCGTGATATCCAGCCCGATCGTCTTTACAATGACGTACGGGTGCAACGGCTGATTAACCGCGTAATGCTGAACGGCAAGAAGCAGTTGGCTGAGCGTCTGGTGTACGGTGGCATGGAATCTGCTGCTAAAAAGCTGAAGGTGGATAATCCTCTCGAGGTTTTTGAGCAAGCCTGGAAGAATGTGCAGCCGAACGTCGAGACCCGTTCCCGGCGTGTCGGTGGTGCCAACTACCAGATTCCATTTGAGGTTAAAGGCCAACGACAGAGCCACTTAACACTGATGTGGTTCGTCAGTGCCGCTCGTGCCCGCAAAGGTATGAGCATGCAAGACCGCATCGCTGCCGAGCTGATGGATGCTTACAACGGCCAAGGTGCCGCCGTCAAGAAGCGCGAAGACACCCACAAGATGGCCGACGCCAACCGGGCCTTCGCCCACTTCGCCCGGAGTTAAATAGATGCCAGCTGCTCGCTCTGTTGAGACGGATCATATTTACACACCGTCTCATCAGCTATGCAATGTTGTTAATGCTTACTCCGGCTTAGTTGATCTAAGTACCTTGCCTAGCTATTATCAACCGCTGCAATCTGCGTATGAGATAACAGCTTGGTTAATTGATCTTTCTACCGGTGACAACCCGTCAATAAACCTTATCTTTGATGGTGATGATTCTGATTACGATATAGAGAGCTCACTAGAAGGTCGCCCTTTGTCTAGCTTCGGTCTTTCATTAATTATTGGGCCGCCTGAATTACATACCATGGTGGGAGATAATAATGGTCCTCAATCATTGCTATGGGACCGCGGCTCAGTACGTAATTTTATGGTGCACGCAATGAATAATGGCTTGAATACTAGAGTCAATCAAATCTATGCTGGCAACAGGGGAGAAAGTTAACGGCAGGAAGAGTACCGATTTAACCGATGGTCGAAATTGAACACTTCGCTCATTTCACGAGATTAGATTTTTTCGTCCAGATATATAAAAGAGCGCCTTTATGGGGGCGCTCTTTTGGTTGGACTTAGTTAAGACTTCAAAGCAGCTTGGAGGACTGATTTGTTGTAAGCATTGGTGTTCTTTACGTCTGTTAGCGTGCTGTTATCGAGGGTAGAGGTTATGGGAAGGTTATAGTCCGCGTCAACGGTATCGATGGCTGCTATACACTCATCCATTTTGGATTTGGCACCACTCCCTAAGTTTGAATCTAAGGTCTGGTAGCAGTTTCCTAACTTGATTTCATCGTTGCCGATGGTTTGGAGCTGATTTTTACCGTCAGTACAGCTAAGTGAAGCCGTTTCCCACTGGTAAGCATAATTTACGCAGTCCAGGTCGGCTGCCGTGCTTAGCACTGAGTCACCATCACTCTTCATATCCTGTCCGACCTTAGAGAAAGATTCCAAGTCGTTCTTGGATATGTTGTTGATGTACTGCTGCGCCTGCTGCTGGTTCATGCCGGTGTTATTGGAAAAATTTTTGGTGACATCAGATTGGCTGACAGCAAAAGTTGTGCCCCCGATAACTAAGGTTACAACTCCACCGATAATTTGCTTTATCATTGTTATATCTCCCTTATACTTAAAACTGTATCTGTAAAGTTCGTCAACATCGTCTTAGTCACATAATACAATAAGATAGATTATTTGTCAATAAGAATATGTAATTAACAACAGCTAGGGCGCCCAACTTTGGCAGCACACCCCATCTGTGATAAGCTAGAGAGGAAAGTTTGCGGGAGCTATTTTTTTGTTTGCCCGCAAATAGCAATTATTAGTAATAATTTCAGGAGCATGTACCACTAATGGCAGGAAAGAAATACCCAATTAATAAGATTAGAAACCTCGGGATTATTGCCCACATTGATGCTGGCAAGACCACTACAACCGAAGGTATTTTGTACCGTACTGGTTTGAAGCACAAAATTGGTGCTGTACACGAAGGCGAAACAACCACCGACTGGATGGCACAAGAACGGGAGCGCGGTATTACCATTGTGGCTGCCTCTGTTACGTGCTTCTGGAAAGACTGCCAGATTAACATCATCGACACCCCTGGACATATCGACTTTACTGCCGAAGTTGAGCGTTCTTTGCGGGTGCTGGATGGTGCTTGCGTGGTCTTTGACGGCAAGATGGGTGTTGAAAGCCAATCCGAAACCGTCTGGCGTCAGGCCGACAAATACGGTACGCCGCGCATCTGTTTTATTAACAAGATCAACCAGACCGGTGGTGACTTTTACAAATCACTGGAGAGCATTCACAATCGCTTGAGCAAGCGGGCTTTTCCAATCCATCTGCCAATTGGTTTCGAACAGTCTATCAATGGTGTAATCGACTTGGTGAATATGAAGGCTTATACCTACAAGGAATTCACCGATCACGAGCTGACCGAAGGTGAAATTCCGGCTGATATGCTCGATCAGGCCAAGAAATACCGCAGTTTATTGATCGAAAATGCTGTGGCCGAAGATGAAGCCATGCTCGAAAAGTACTTCGAAGTTGGCGAAGAGGGCCTTAGCGAAGACGAAATCCGGCAAGCTATCCGTTCTGCGGTGTTAACGGGTAAATTCTATGTTGTGACCGGTGGTGACGGCCGCGGTGTCATTGTCGAGAAGGTACTTGACCTGGTGACGGAGTACTTGCCAGCACCAAATGACCGCTCTAGTGTTTGGGGCGTTCATCCTAAGAACGGCGATGAGGTCGAACGCAAGCATGACGCTGCTGAACCGTTTAGCGCGTTGGCTTTCAAAATTACCACCGACCCGTTTGTCGGTAAATTAGCCTATTTCCGTGTTTATTCCGGTAAAATCACCGCTGGTTCATACGTTTTGAACAGTTCCACCGGGGAAAAAGAGCGTGTTGGCCGCATCGTTCGTTTGCAGGCCGATAAGCGTGAAGACGTCACCGAAGTCGATGCTGGTGACATTGCCGCTATCGTTGGTCTGAAGGGTACGACTACTGGTAACACCCTCTGTGATCCAAACAATCCGATCATCCTGGAAAACATTACTTTCCCAGAGCCGCCGGTATCTATCGCTATTGAGCCGAAGACTAAGGCCGATCAGGAGAAAATGTCACTGGCTTTGCAGCGCTTGGCCGAAGAAGACCCAACCTTCCGGGTACACACCGATGAAGAGACCGGCCAGACTATTATCTCTGGTATGGGTGAGCTGCACCTGGAGATTATTGTGGACCGCATGAAGCGTGAATTCAGCGTAGAAGCTAACATCGGTCAGCCGCAGGTGGCTTATCGTGAATCTATCCGCAAAGACGCCGTAGAAGTACAGGGCAAATTTATTCGCCAATCTGGTGGCCGTGGTCAGTATGGTGACGTCTGGCTCCGGCTCAGCCAAAACGAGCAAGGCGCCGGTTTTGAGTTTATTAACTCCATTAAGGGTGGTGTCGTCCCAGGCGAATACATCAAACCTGTCGAAGAAGGTATTAAAG
>Ga0157372_10000184_pt1 | contig 69393 bp, 61 predicted proteins | sample C55metaG_FD_115307 | JGI IMG/M metagenome (GOLD analysis project Ga0157372, IMG submission 115307) | Corn rhizosphere microbial communities from Kellogg Biological Station, Michigan, USA - C5-5 metaG | ecosystem: Host-associated > Plants > Roots > Rhizosphere > Soil | place: USA: Michigan... | reverse complement strand
TTATATAAGCATTTTCACCTCTGCCGAGCGGATTATTACCCTGCAGGGCATGAAAAAGATGGAAGATGCGCTGCCCGAGAAACATTTTGTACGTGTACATAAATCATACATTGTAGCCCTCAATAAAATAGACAGTATTGAACGGAGCCGCATCCAGATCGGCGACAAGATCATCCCTGTAGGCGATACCTATCGCGATGAGTTTTTCAGGATGATTGAGAATAAAAATATTTAAACTTGGGTATTTGGGATTGCTAATGCGGTTTTAAACTCAATAAATATTGAAGGAAAAATGACATTAGTATATAGAAGCTGTTACGGGCAAATAGCAAAAACGTGGAAGACTTACGAAGTTTTTGAAACTTCGTAAGTCTGGATTTCCTAATATCAATCTGCTTTTTGTGCTTTTAATCCAGTGCGTCTACCGTATCCTTTTCCCCTATCTGTTGCCTCCACATAGCATAATATAACCCTTTCTGGGAAATGAGATCGGCATGCTTGCCCGATTCAATAATACGGCCTTTCTCCAATACGTAAATACTATCAGCATGCATAATGGTTGATAGCCGGTGAGCGATGAGGATAGTAATATGGTTCTCTTTTTCAGATACGTTACGGATAGTTTCGGTGATCTCCTCCTCAGTGATAGAATCAAGGGATGACGTAGCTTCGTCAAATACCAGGATATCCGGCCGGCGTAATAAAGCACGGGCTATTGACAGGCGTTGTTTTTCACCGCCAGATACTTTTACACCACCTTCGCCAATTACAGTGCTTAAACCTTTATCGGCCCGGGCCAGCAGGGTTTGGCATGCGGCACGCTGCAGCACATCCATACATTCCTCATCGGTAGCATCCGGACGTACAAACTGCAGGTTTTCACGGATGGTACCCGAAAATAGTTGCGTATCCTGGGTTACGAAGCCTATTTTTTCGCGCAGCTGATCAAGGTCGATTTCTTTACTTAATGTACCGTTGTATAAAATATCGCCCTGCAGGGGTTGATATAAACCTACCAGTAATTTAACCAGCGTAGTTTTACCCGAACCCGAAGGGCCAACAAAAGCGATCGTCTCGCCTGAATTGGTTTCAAAGCTGATATGGTTAAGGGCATTACGATTAGCTGTTAAATGTTTAAAGCTGACATCGTTAAAAGTTAGGGTATTCACCTTTTCAAGCAATACAGGTTTTTCGGGCTTTTTGTCAATGGGGATACTTAGGATATTCCTGAAATTGCCAAGGGAAACTTCAGCCTCACGCCAGGAAAGGATCACATTACCTAACTCCTGCAATGGGTTAAATAAAAAGAATGAATAAAATAAAAAGCTAAAATACTGACCAGGAGAGATAGTCTCTTTGAAGATAAGCATTAACAGTACTACAACCATTACACTGCGTACAAAGTTTACGGTAGTACCCTGTACAAAGCTCATACTGCGTACATACTTCACTTTTTTCAGTTCCAGGTCGAGAATTTTGTAGGTAGTATTATTTAATCTTGCTATTTCCTGTTTTGCCAAACCCAAACTTTTTACAAGCTCGATATTCCTTAGCGATTCGGTTGTTGAACCTGCCAGCGCTGTTGTTTCGGCCACAATTGTCTTTTGGATTTTCTTAATTCTCCGGCTCATGGCCATACTCACAAAAGTGATGATGGGTATCGCGGCGAAATATACCAGGGTAACCTTATAGCTCACGCTCACCGAGTAAACGATAACAAATACCATCCCGATGAGCGACACAAAAAGGATCCCGATAAAGGAGGTAATAAACTTTTCGCAATCTAAACGCACCTTTTGCAATATGCCTAAAGTTTCGCCGCTCCGCTGGTCTTCAAATACCTGGTAGGGCAACTCAAGCGAGTGCTTTAAACCATCGGCATACATCTCAGCGCCTACCTTTTGGGTAATGATATTGGTAAAATAATCCTGGAAGTTTTTAGCTATACGCGATACCATGGCAACACCAATAGCAGCGCCAACCAGCATCAGCACCTGGTTGAGGTATGCGTCATATTGCAGCTTACTGCGTTGTTCAATAACACGGTCAACAATACGACCGGTTATCCATGGGTCGAGCAGTGAGAAGCCTATATTCATAGCCGCCAGGAAAAGTGCGAAGACAACAATCCAGCGGTGTTTTTTTAAGTAAGAGATTAATACATTCATGTTTCAACAGCAAACATAAAAAAAGGGAATGGCTAAGTAGCTCATTCCCTTTTAATTTGACACAAGGTTAATATTAAACCGTCATGATATCTTTTTCTTTAGCTTCTGAAAGCTGATCAACTTTAGCAATGTAGATATCGGTAAGTTTTTGAACTTCAGCTTCGCCTGCTTTTATTTCGTCCTCAGAAACACCTTCCGATTTTAATTTCTTGATTTTTTCATTAGCGTCTTTGCGGATATTGCGGACAGCAATTTTCCCGTTTTCGGCTTCGCCCTTGGCTTTTTTTACCAGGTCGCGGCGGCGCTCTTCGGTAAGCGGCGGTACATTGATCCGGATAATGATACCGTCGTTTTGTGGGTTAAGTCCTAAATTTGCTTCCTTGATGGCTTTTTCAATTGCGCCCAGTAATGATTTTTCCCATGGCTGAACAACAATGGTACGGGCATCAGGGGTATTTACACTGCCAATCTGGCTAAGCGGTGTAGGTGTACCGTAGTAATCAACTTTAACATCATCCAATAATGATGGGCTTGCTTTACCTGCACGTATTTTATTTAATTCGTTGTCTGCATGCTCAACGGCCTTATCCATATTGGCCTTTGCATCGTTTACTTGTTTTTTAATGAGTTCGCTCATCGGTTTTTAAATTTTCAACAAAAGTAATAAAATCTCTCATTTAACGGCTTTGGTATTTGGGTACAATTCAAAAGCATTTAACATTTTATAACATTATTTAACATTTTAATATTATTGAATGATAGGTATATTAGTATAAAATATTATCGCCATGAAAAAAACCTTAATCCTTGCTGCTATCGTAGCCTGTGCAGGCCAGCTTAAAGCGCAAAGCCTCAATAAGGCGCCGAACAACAATAACACTGTCGATAAACTTTTTAACTTGAAACCATTAATGGTTGACAGCAACTTGTCTAAACTAATCCCGGTACTTCCGAAAAACGGACTTTTAAATGATAACAGGGCATTGCTAAATACCCGTGAACTTGTTGATAATGTAACCGTATACAGCCGGATGCCTGTTGTTAAAACTTACCCGAACGACAATATGCCCATTGTTAAAACTGACGAAGCCGGGATGAAATACCATATGCTCATTAAAAGAATAGATGTTATTAATCCGGATACGGTAGGTGTTAAAAAAGAAAAGGTTACTCCGTAGCCAGTTCGTCTGACAATAGTCCCTGGTCTCCTTTACACTTCACTTTTTCGCGCTTTTCAACCACCTGTTCAAAGCTCTTTTCATAATCGGGGTGATTAGTGCCCATCAGCCTGTCCCATATATTGAAATATAAACCATAATTGCATTTTACCAATCGGTGGTGCATATTATGATGCGTTGAAGTATTGTGCCATTTAAACAGCTTATGCGTAGTAAACCCTTGGGGAAAAAGCTCATAGCCCAGATGACCGGTCACGTTTAATAGCAGCGAATACAAAGAAAATATAGTGAGTGCTGTACCGTGATAGGGAATAGTAAAGGCGATGAGCGGTACAATCCCAATCTCTGCTATGGCCTCCAGCGGATGGAAAGCATAAGCGGCAAATGGTGTCGGATTAGTTGACAAATGATGCGTTTTGTGCATCAGCTTAAACAAAGGCTTCCAGTGCATAGCCCTGTGTGTCCAGTAAAAGTAGGTGTCGTGCATCAGGATCATCAGCCCTATACTCAAAAAATAATAAACATATCCTTTATCGCTGATGTTTGGATAGATCCTTGTTAAATGTTGCTTACTGGCATAGATCACCAGCATGATCACCACACCAAATATCAGTATAGTAAAAAACGAATAAACGATTTCGCGAAGGATATGCTTGCTTTCGGGATAGCGTTGCTGAATTTTTGAATACCAATATGTCCGTCTTCTCCACACGTAAAAAAACAAGTATAATGCCCCGGCAAATACCAGGTAACGCCCTGCTATCGAAAGCAGAACCCGGGAGATTTCTGTTATTTTATCGATGGAGGGATGCACTGGCATTGTTAATTTAACGCTGATTTTTGATTCACAATATAGCAATCCTTTCTTAGCTTAGCCTTAGAGGGCACAAGTACGCCCCGCTCTTGCAACCACACGATGCTTGCGCCAGTTAAAGGCGCATCCTGTCTTATTTTTATCCAATTAAAAATCCTTATTCAAAACTTTTTCCAGCTCTGCAAAGCTAATATTCATTTTAATCCGGCCTTGTTTGGCATATGAGATCTCACCAGTTTCTTCAGATACAATGATCGCCGTGGCCTCATTGGCCTCGGTTACACCAATACCTGCCCTGTGGCGCAGGCCGAACTGCGCCGGCAGATCAGTTTTTTCGGTAAGCGGCAAAATACAACTTGCCGATTTTATCTTATTCTCCGAAATCACCACCGCACCATCATGCAACGGACTCGTTTTCTGAAAGATGCTTTCCAACAATCGCTTTGAAATTTTGGCCTCCACCACCTCACAACTGTTTTGATAAAACTGTTCGTCATAATACTTGGCGAAAACAATGAGCGCCCCGGTGCGGGTTTGCTTCAGGCTTTTGCAGGCATCAATTATTGGCTTGATCCGGGCGTAATTATTTTTCTCCACTTCTGATTTTCCGAAGAAATATTGCCACCAGGCTTTATTGCGTTGGAGCGAAGCATTTTTACCTACCAATAGTAAAAACCGCCTTACCTCCTGCTGAAACACCACGATAATGGCAATGATCCCCACATCAACAAATTTGCCCAGGATAATGGTAAGCAGCTTCATATCCAAAGCCTTCACCACAAAATTGAGAGCGAAGATCACTGCAAATCCAATGAAGATATTAGCTGCAATGGTTCCCCTGATAAGGTTATACAACTGGTAAATGATCAAAGCCACCAGCAATACATCAAGAATAGAAAAGAAACCTATTTTAGGGAAGAGGGATTGTATGGACTGCATTTACGAAGTTAATAAGTTTACCCGAACATAAACGCCGGATGGATGCTAAATATGATAGGCCAACCGGGTACAACGGTCATTTTACATATCTGTGTTGTTACTTCAGGGGATATACGGCCCTCCCGGCACACCCCAGCCCCATTTTGGCATAGGCGTATCCGGGCTTTCTGCAGTAGTATCTGTTTGGGAGTTCAGCACTGCTATCCGCGTACCCCACTCCAGGTAAGCCATAAAAGCTGAGCGAAATTCTGGGTCATCGGGCAGTGAAAGTTCATCGGCAGTTTGCAGCAACAATTCAGTCCAGCGCTTGCGGTGCGCTTCGGTTAAATGCTTTTGCAAATGTTTATTGATCATGGCATAATGGCTGCCTTCAGTTTCGCTGTAGGTTTTAGGGCCACCGAATACTTCGCTCACAAAATGCGCCACATGTACACGGTGTTCGGGCGACATATGCTTAAATACAGGTTCCAACAGTTCATCGTCCAAAACCTTATCATAAAATTTGTTGAAAAGCAGTTCAAAAGCAGGTGTACCACCCGCCCATTCAAACAATGTAGGGATTGTAGCTGTCATAAGTGTAAAAACCGGTTGTGATAAAGATAGGGAGTGCATCTTTAAAAAACCAGTTATTTATACGCAGCAAAAAAATTGATTATTTGTCCCGTTCGGTAGTAAACCTAACCAGTTGCTCCAGCCCGCGGTGCGAATCACTGTCGGGAAAAGTGTTCAGGATTTCGAAAGCTTCCTCCTGGTACTTTTTCATCTGGGTTTCGGCGTATTGTAAGCCCCCGGTATCCTTCACAAATTTGATGATCTCAGCAATCTTTTTAGGGTCTTCATTATGGTTCTTCACCAGGTTGATCACCCTCTTTTTTTCTGAACTGCTGCAATTGGCCAGGGCGTAAATAAGCGGCAGAGTAACTTTTTTTTCTTTGATATCGATACCCAACGGCTTACCCACATCATCAGTTCCGAAATCAAACATATCATCCTTGATCTGGAACGCGATGCCTATTTTCTCGCCAAAGAGGCGCATTTTTTCAATCACCTCGTCACTGGCCCCTGCCGACGCAGCACCGCAGGCGCAGCAGGATGCAATAAGCGAAGCGGTTTTCTGCCTGATCACTTCATAATAAACAGGTTCACCAATATCCATGCGGCGCACCTTTTCAATTTGCATCAGTTCACCCTCGCTCATTTGCTTAACAGCATCCGAAACAATACGCAGTAATTGAAAATCGTTGTTATCAATAGAAAGCAGCAAGCCTTTTGAAAGCAGGTAATCACCCACCAAAACAGCTATCTTATTTTTCCATAAAGCATTAATAGAGAAAAAGCCGCGGCGCTGATAAGAGTTATCAACCACATCATCGTGCACAAGAGACGCTGTATGCAACAGCTCAACCAGTGCCGCCCCGCGGTGCGTAGCCTCATTGATGCCCCCGCAAATGCTGGCCGAAAAGAACACGAACATTGGGCGGATCTGCTTGCCTTTACGCTTTACAATGTAATGTGTGATGCGGTCAAGCAGCGGAACGGAACTTTTCATTGAGTTCCTGAATTTCTCCTCAAACGCATCAATATCAGCAGCAATAGGTTTTTTAATGTCGTTGATGCTCAGCATTGCAACCAAAACAGTATTTTATGTTAACCACCGCCATGTGACAGTGCGGAGCAAACATAAGCTAAAATTATGTATCTGCATTGCAGCCTAATATTTTTTACTCAAATTAAACCAAAGCACGCCATAACTATCATACTTGTGCGAGTGCAATTTTTATAAGTAGAGTTAAGTTTTTGTGAAAGCGAAGCCGGTTAAAACGGGCTTCGCTTTTTTATTGATAGTAAGGGCAAATATTTTACCTTTGCAATCCACATTTACACGGAGAGGTGTCTGAGTGGTCGAAAGAGCACGCCTGGAAAGTGTGTATACTCCAAAAGGGTATCGAGGGTTCGAATCCCTCCCTCTCCGCAGATTTTGATATCAAACTATTTAAACGCCTGCAAATCACACGATTGCAGGCGTTTGTTTTTCTATCATTACTCAAAATATCTACCGGATCGCATATAAACAGTGCGTAATAAGGTGAGTAAATTTTGAGATACTTAAACTCACCGAATTAGTCTTATCTTTTTGACTATCAAGATGTTCAATATTCAAACATCTTGATTATGATTAGCTGCAAGCTTAGTTTTGTTTCCCTTTTTAATGTTATTTAACATGAAAACTAATTTCAGCTTACTCTTCTATTTGAAGAAACCAAAAAACTACAAAGACGGCCCCGTGCCGATCTATCTTCGTATTACCGTTGCCGGTAAACGGTCTGAAACTACCACAGCACGAAGCTGCGATCCTTTGCAATGGAATGGCAAGGCGGGACGGTTAAAAGGAACCAAGGAAGCTTCCAGAACCTTTAACGCTTATCTTGACCAGTTACAAGCTATGGTGTATGACGCGCATCAAAGCCTTACGGAGCAAAAAGCGACCATTACAGCCGAACGGCTAAAAAGTAAACTCACCGGTAAAGCGGAATCCGCCAGGATGATCCTTGATATATTTAAGGATCACAATAGGCAGGTGGCAGCTTTGATCGGTTCCGATTTTGCAAAAGGGACATTAGAGCGTTATCAAACCTCTTTAAAGCATACTTCCGAATTTATCAAATGGAAGTATAATACCGCTGACATCGACATCCGGGACATTGGTCATGATTTTATTGCAAGCTATGATTTCTACCTTCGCTCCGTAAGAAAATGCGGAAATAATTCAGCGATTAAATACCTTAAAAACTTTAAAAAGATTGTTCGGATTTGTATTGCAAGTGGTTGGTTGAACAGTGATCCTTTTGTGAATTACAAAGCGAAAGTAAAAGTAGTAGATAGAGTATTTTTGAATAGTGAAGAGCTACAACAAATGGCCGTTAAACAATTCGTAACCGAACGTTTAGGACAAATCAGGGACATTTTTCTTTTCAGCTGCTATACTGGACTATCGTACGCTGATGTATATAAGCTTAAAGCGTTTGAGGTCGTCACAGGACCTGACGGTGAGAAATGGATCCATACCAAACGGAAGAAAACAGCTACACCGACACGTATTCCCCTTTTACCATCGGCAATTGCCATCCTGAATAAATATAGAGATTCGCCGATTTGCGAAAATTCAGGTAAAGCGCTCCCTGTTTCCACCAACCAAAAGATGAATGCTTACTTAAAAGAAATCGCCGACATCTGTGCCATTCCTAAAAAGTTAACCTTCCATATTGCACGGCACACCTTTGCTACAACAGTGACACTTTCCAATGGCGTACCTATCGAAAGCGTAAGTAAAATGCTAGGGCACACTAATATCAAAACGACCCAACATTATGCAAAGATCCTTGACTTAAAGGTCGGCCAGGATATGTCTAAGCTAAGGCAACTTTATTAAAAGCCACCTACTAAATAACCATGAAGCGTCAACCGCCTTCATGGTTAGTCATTATTCTTAACTAACACAAAAGGGAAAAACAAGGCAAATCGCGTTCGCTTAGCCGATAGCTTTTTACAGAATTAAACACTTCACGAAAATGAGCAATCAAAATAATAATATAATTGATACACTGGAGGAGGTTACCGACAGATCAACCGAACATAGCAAAACGTATAATGGCCGCATAGCCAACACGGAGAAGAACATTATTAACTATCCAAAAGTTTATTTGCCGGATCATGCTTCACAACTTGAACAGATCGGCGTGAACCTGGATACGCTGGTTAACCGTCAACCGGATAACAAATTAGAACTTGCCATAGACAGTTTGGAGAAAAAGCTTGATAAAGCGCTTAAATCCTCTCCGGAACAAATAAAACTAAAAATGCTATTTGTTTATTTCGGCTTGGTTATCGCAACAGCAATTTCCTTCGGATTTGCATTAGCTTTAAAATTACAGGTCAATGCGTTGGTAGGCTTACTCCACGAACAACCAGGAAACATAAGTAAACCAACGCCTATCCAATCTCAATCCCATAATCTACGGCCCGCCATTAGGTCGATTGGGCACAAAAAAGCGCGTCAGCATCACGCTATTGTTAAACATTAATTTGTAAAATCATGTATAAAACACTAAATTTGAAGGAGTTCGTCAGTCAGGATACATTTAATATTGTTTACGACGAACAACAAAAAGCAACCGCTGTTCTTATTCCCGTGAGCCACTGGCACCCAGCAAAGGCAGCTGAACTACAAATTCTAATGGAGCAATTAACTTACATACCAGTTTTTGAATGTACTTTAAAAGAGCTGGAAGAACGATTGCGTCCTGAAATCCTAAACGTCGAAGCCGAAAATACTCATTTGGGCCTCTATAACGTTTATGAGCCAACCGGAAATCAAGAGCATAAAAATCACGTTATCCGTGAATATCCCGACCATCGTGAGTTGGTCAAAATTAACGCCATTACAGGTGAAAGTCAAATAATCAGCAGAAGATTTTAATGGAACAGCCGGAACTGTTTGTTTTTGCCGGGCCAAATGGCGCCGGTAAAAGCACGCTGTCATCCTCTATGGTACCACCTGGTACCCCTATTTTTGATGGCGATAAAGAATTTATGCTGCTTAAAAAGCAGTTTCCAGGTTTAGACAGCGGTAATTTATATGACGCAGTTAACGGGCATGTTTTTTCAGATTGGAAAGAGACAATGCAGGGCAGAAATGCTACCTGTGCTTTCGAGACAAACTTTCGAACAGAAGATATCATGAAATCAGTCAACGAATTTAAGCTTAAAGGCTATAGTTCCCGATTATTTTTCTTTGGTCTGGATGAAATTGCTATATCTTTTGAGCGCGTACGTTTAAGAGTAGCTAAAGGAGGGCACAATGTATCTGCAGATAACGTCAAAGCCAATTACGAGCTGTCATTAATTAACCTACAAAAATATTATCGTGCTTTTGACCAGGTTATCCTGATGAAAGCCGCATCTAAGGAAAAGGGACAAAACATTTCAGTATATCTAAAATATGCGGACGGTAAACTTGTCGAACAAGCTCCCAATTTACCGCAATGGGTTAACCGCATCGCTCAGGACATGGGAACATCCATGGAGAAAACGCAAGGGCAACAACCTATAGTAAAACCCGAACAGGATCAGAATCTTGGGCGTTTACTGGGTAACGGCGGCATGAAGCGGTAATTTGCAACGTTAATTAGGAATCCGGACTATGCGCCATGTACCCTATATTCAACTGCGCACACCCAGTCATATCACCGCTTAAACACCCGGAGCTGTTAGCAGGAAAACCGTCAAGGGCCGGCGATAGCCGGTTTACATGCCCTTTACCGTTTTCCTGCGTGAGCTAATTTTGTGACTGCGGTGCTGTGACTAACCGATAACTGCGCGCCGGGAAAGGCAGGTGTGTATGAGGAACGATTACACTCCTGCACGTGCGGCGGCGAGGCTGGCGGCGTAGTGGAACCCGGAGCAAAGCGCGTGGTGTAATGTAGCCGCCTGCCGCAACCGCATGGCCACTCTCTTCTATCAAAAACAAGAAATATCTATTTATAATAGCGCACTGCTTCAACGCGACACCTGTTGGCCCTGAGATTTTTTCTTTCGTTTTTTCTTTTTCTCGGCTTCGCTTTCAGGGACAATATTAGCACCTCCCGTATACAGAGGTTCCAGCATCACTTCTAAAAAGCTTGACGCCGTCTTACCTGCTGCGGAAAGCATCCCGGCCGTTGTTGTAAACAAGCCTTCTGCAACTCCCTGCGCAAGTTCATTGGCCACCGATCTGCTTTCATAATTCTGCGAAGCGCCTTCGGCCAATAGGCCCATCTGTTCCCGCTTTGGTAGCTCCCCGTTCTTCTGTACATTAGCGTATGCCATCGTATCTTTAAGCTGCCTGTCAAATCCAAATAAGCTATCAAAAAGAGATTCACCGCTCTGTTTGAATGCTACCCGGTCAAACTGCCCCATCTTTTTAGAATGTGCTGCATTCTTACCCCTTGAGGTATTCATGGGGCTAAGCTTGATCTTATTGGTTATATCCTTACGGCTGACGATAACCTGCACATGCATCTGCTCACCCTCTTTACGTTCTCCCCGCTGTTTCAAACCTTGTTTTACTTCCGGGTCGGTATAGCTGTAGGAACGGTAGTTTTCCAGCTTGGCAAACCATAACAGGTCTTCGTCACTGTTCACACCATCCCGGTTAAAGTTTTTTGCGTAGGCATCCATCACCCTGACCGCAAAGCCTTTCATTTGTTCTTTAGCACCATCTTCGCCATACTGTTCCTTCAGAAACCTGATCTCCTTCTGGCTCGGGCTGATATTGACCAGGAAAAATTTGGCATCGTCTTTACCCAGCTTGGCTACATTACCATCGATATTACGCATCACCTCATAAGACTCGATCCTGATCTGCTGACCATTGAACCAGTATTCAGGTTCCTGCTTATGATCAATCCTATTTTCTTTTTCCAGGTAATTTACAAGCCCCGCGCTGCTGCCTTTGTTTGCCGCTTCTTTGCTATCCGTGATATTGATAAACATAATGCCCCCTAACCCCCTAAATGGTAAATTAAATACTTGATTAAAGTAAACTGACTTGTGATTTGGTAACCGCGATCAGTTCATCTTTTTCCCGGCCCGATGTCATCATCCCGAAAGCCTCCCTGGATTTGATATAACCGTCAAGGATAAACAGGAATTGTTTTTTTAGCTGATCCTTGCTTTTTTGGCTTTTCGAGATGGTTTCCATTGCTGCATCGATTCTCGTTAACTTTTGCGCCAGGGCATGCTGATTATTCAGCAGATCCGAATTTGCCTTGAGAATTTGCGTATTAAAGCGTTCGATGATCTTGGCTTGTGATGCAGATACCCTGTCCATTTCTGTTTTGATCGGGATGAGCAGCATATTCTCCTGGCTTTTGATAAAACCGATATACTGCTGGTGATTCTTCATCAGGGCATTTTTTAACAACTCATCATTCAGGTCCAGCGGGTCTTTTTTGCTTTTATAAAAGTAATCTACCATCTGGATAAACACCTGCCGCTTTGTCCTGCCCAGTTTAAGGGCAATTTTCTCAAATTTTTGATCTACCGTAACCGGGTATCTCACTGATCTCACATTGATATCTTCCATACTACTCTTTCATAATGACGGAATAGCTGTTTATACAGCTATGTCTTTATTCCTATATGCAGGATACTCCGAAGTATCCTGTATTCTTTTATTTCACAGGCGCAAACGCCCTAAAGTATCCCCGGAGGATACGTAAAACCCCCGTAGCGAAGCGTAGGGCAAGCAAAGTAGGGCTCTGCCCAACTTCCGCTTGCTCCCTCCGCTTTCCCTTCCTGATTTGCGAAGCAAATCATTACCGATGCAGCCCTTGGCTGCATCGGATTTTATATATCTGAATATCTGTCTATCCCTATATTGGAATAACCAGGTATTCTGATATGCAGTTATCCTTATAGCCCGGTATACAGCTATACCGATATAAAGTATCGGGCTATACTTCCCAACCGGCAGGCCAGTAAACCTGGCTGCCGAGCTTGGGATGATAAGACGGTTGGTAACGGATGTAACCATATTCATCGAGTTCTTTGATACACTTGTGATACGTTGCGATAGATGCGACCTTGGAAAACGTCATAAGCGTTTTCCGGGTCACAGCAAACGGACTTGTAAAACCATTTCGCTGCCAACAGACAAACAAACCCGTGAACAAACTCAGATGAGTAGGTAGTAGTCTATCATCTTTTTCCATGCGCTTAATCAGACTGCTATAACCAGCCAGCTCTTTAACAATTTCCTTCTGCAACCTCATTTGCCTTCACCCTCCAGGATCTTGTTGATGTCTTCCAGTTTGTAGTACATAATACTGCCTACTTTGGTAAAACGCAGTGTGCCGTTGATCCGCAGGTTTTGCAGCGTGCCGGGCGAGATGCCCAATAGCTTCCGCACTTCGACGCTCTTCAGCCATTTCTTCGATTGCCCCTGTCCCGGCTGCATCAGTTGTTTGATCTCCGTCAATAACTCATTTTTAAACTCCCTTAAATCCCCCTTAGTGATCAATTCAATTGCTGTCATTGTTGATATTTTTGTCGTGAATAATTCTTGCCCAAATTTGGGTAAGCCCTATTTTATTAATTGGGGACTTTAATAGGGTGACCCCAAATGTTTGTTTATTAAATCTCCTTTAGTTTCGCACGGCGATGCCCTCCTTTCTTATTAAGCCTGTTCAGCGGAACAATAAAATGCCAGCCACTGAATACAATGAATCAAAAGTGAGGGCTAAAACAGCAAAATGAATGACCATTGGAGGCGTTTGGTCACGAATGAAAAGACAAAAGCCTATTTCTTAGGCTTTTGTCTGATTTTGAAGAGTTTGTCTTTTTCGGCGATGATCGTGTATTTCGGCGGTGGGTTATCCTTATCAGCAGGAAAATAGTTATGGGCAGTATCGATAGATATGGGTTTATCGCCGTGTTGGAAATTCTTCGCGATCAGTTTATACCACGGGCTTTCTGTCTGGCTATTGACGAGCTTGTTATCATTGGGCAGAATCAATGTTCTGATCTGATTAACCAAATCTATAAACACCGGCAGGCCTCCTTTACTGATCACAATCTTTTCACCGGCTTCGTATTTAACGTAATCTTTAATCTGGTTCTCCAGTTCTTTGATTCTAGCTTCTAACTGGTCAATCTGTTTATTTTTATCAGCGATAACTGATTCCAAGGGCTGTGTTTTGTGCCACTGATCAATACTTTCCAGGTATGCCAGAAACGCTTCCAGTTTGGCGGTAAATTGCAATCCCTGGGCGGACGGCTTAAGCCCTTTGTAGAATTTAATCCTGGTATTTACAATATCATAAACATGATCGAAAAAAGCCTCTTCCTGTCCGGCGTTTCCCTCAAGGTAGTGATTCAACTGGTAATTGTAAAACGTAGGGTACTCATCTTTTTTGATTTTATAAATCTTATTGATAAAGAAATTTAAACCGAAAATCTTGTCTGTAAATATCAGCCAGCCAATATCGTAGCGATAAGGAAATAACTCAAAGCGGCCACGGAATTTGAAATAGGTATCCGATGTCATAAGATTATTATACGTTTGGTAACAATATCGCAGTTGGGACAAGGATTAAATTTTAAATTTTTCAACTTCATTCAGTGACAGGTAAATCATTCTACCTGAACTATCAATACATTTAATTCTTTCACCTTCTATCTCTAAAATAGTATATCCCTTATCCTTATCGGATTTTAATATAACATATTCACCAACTGAAAATTCCATAAATCAAATATAGGTTAAAGTGAAATTATACAAGTGAGTTGTTTTAAACTGAAATTTTAAAATAAATCCTTTAAAACGCTATTAGAAGATGGAGTTCTAAATGTTTTGACTCTCAATATTTACAAGGTACATTTGGTATGTAACATAAAAATAGGTTACACATTAAAAAATGGGATTAAACGAAAAAACTTCAAGACCCGTGGCAACAATTGCATCGGATATCTTAAAAATGAAAAAACCTCACATTATAACTGAAGAGTTTTGGGAGGAAATTAAAAGCGTTGCTGCGTCAGCGTTAACACAAGCTCCAGATAAAGAGCGTCTGGTTGACTATTTTAATGATGACACAGCAAGCAAGGCTACTCCTATAAGCCCCACTTTGTATGATGCCATGAAAAAGCGGAAAAGAAGTTAATCTTACAATTATAAATTTTTATGAAATTCAATTAACTGTCTCTCGCTGATAACGAGGGGCTTTTTTATTATTCAGTATTGTAATTTATTCTTTAAGATTATCCAAACGTTTAAATTCATCAACAATACTTTTTAAGGATGGACTATATATTTTTTTGTTCTGTATATCTTGCAATTTAGCGTAAACCTCAACAGAGATTTTTTCTTTTCCCACTTGTGTTGATATAGATGTAACGTCTTTGAAAATGGTCTCCCTTATAACATTTTTAGAGTTATCCCACCCAGAACTAACCCAAATTCTAATTTCACGATGAGCATATTGTTTAGCTTCCTCTATTAATTGTTCAGCTTCTAATTGGTTCATGATTCTTGGTTTAAGTTTTAATAAATAAGATACTTCTTCGAATATAATGTACTTAATCAAACATAGAAAATTTATAAATTTATATCTCCTTTGTTTTAATGTAAAAACGCTTAATGCTTTATAATAGTTATAGGTCTTTTTTAGATAAATGAAGTTGGTTTTTAAGTAATTTTTCATACTTAATAATATAGCTTACAGCTACTTAGATAGGTAGTCTATTACAACTTACTACAAGTTATTTTAATCAAATAAACACTCAATATAGTCGTGTAAATCTTGCAATTCCTGATTTGATTTAGACTTATTCGATGAAACCTGAGCCATTGCTAAACTGCCAGACATCAAATATTCAATAGATTTTTCAATCCAACCCATCGCCGCTAAATGTGATTTTAGTCAGATAGATTTCAGAAGAAGCATCAATAGAACTTCATCAATGCGTCTTAAAACTTCAACATTCCATCCCTGCCTGGCGTCTCAAGACGACTTATCAATGGGGCATGAAAATGCGATAATGGCAGCTCAAGGTTTATTGTTTTTTTATGAGAAAATTTTCCAATATTAAGATATCCATTCCAGTTGCTGTAAAGCAGGCTAATGCATTCTGCGGAGAATTTACGATGGGTTCGTCCATACGGTTAAATGACGTATTCACTATGCATGGGCATTTTGTAAGTTCATAAAACGCTTCGATCAACCTATAAAAACGGGCATTGGTTTCCCGACTCACTGTTTGTACACGCGCAGTATAATCAATATGGGTAACAGCGGGAATGACCGTATGGAGAAGGCCCAATTTCCCAAATCCCTGGGGTTCGGGCAGGTCGGCGGGAATGGGAATCTTTGTGGATTGATGAACATTGGAAACGACTAACATGTATGGGCTTTTATCATCCAAATCAAAATAAAGTGCGGTCTTGTCCTCCATGATCGCCGGCGCAAAAGGCCGGAAAGATTCCCTGAATTTGATTTTTCTGTTGAGTACCGATTGCATATCAGCAATCCTTGGATCAGCAATAATACTTCGCGACCCTAGAGCTCTCGGACCAAATTCCATACGGCCGCTGAACCAACCGATCACCTTGCCAGCAACTAATTGAGCAGCCACTGTGCCAAACAGTGTCGCGTCGTCCAATTCAACATATCTCAAACCCGTTTCGTCCAAAACTTTTTTTATTTCATCGTTTGTAAAAGACGGGCCGAGTAACGCGTTTTGCATTTTATCACCAGTAACATTCCTACTATTTTTAAGATGATCATGGTAAACCGCGTATGCTGCTCCTAATGCCCCGCCAGCATCGCCGGCGGCTGGCTGCACCCAAAGGCGCTTAAATCCTGATTTTCTAAGTATTGCGCCGTTGATCACACAATTAAGGGCGACGCCACCGGCCATGCAAAGGTCATCCAGTTGAAATTCATTATGTAAAGAGTAAGTTAATATAAGCATGATCTTCTCCGTAGCTTTTTGTACCGATGCGGCAATATCCATGTGGAACTGCGAGATATCATCGGACGGTTTGCGTCGGGACTTTCCAAAGAGTTCATCAAACCGGAGTCCTGTCATGGTAAGGCCGGTGCAATAATTGAAATAACACATATTAAGTCTGAACGATCCATCGAGCTTCAGATCGACAAGGTATGTAAATATGAGTTCTTCATATATTGGTTTTCCGTAGGGTGCCAGTCCCATTATTTTGTACTCGTCACTATTAACCTTAAAGCCGAGGTAATAAGTGAAGGCCGAGTAGAGCAAGCCAATGGAATGCGGAAAACTGATTTCTTTTACCTGTACGATTTTATTATTTGTACCTATGGCAACTGATGTAGTCGTCCACTCACCAACTCCATCAATCGTAAGAATAACCGCATTGTTAAACGGCGAAGGATAAAATGCCGATGCCGCGTGTGATTGATGGTGTGTTGTAAACAGGAGTTTACTTTTTAGAGTGTTTGCTTTATAGTCAATGCTTTTTAGTTCTTTAATGATATCCTTCTTTAAAAATAGCCGTTGTTTTAACCACAGCGGTATAGCTTTTATAAATGAAGAAAAACCTTTGGGGGCAAATGCCAGGTAGGTTTCCAACAGGCGTTCAAACTTTAAAAAAGGCTTTTCATAAAAAACGATGTGGTCGATATCGGTTAAAGCTATCTGCCCAGCATTCAGGCAATATCTGATTGAATTTACCGGGAAACTTTCATCGTTCTTTTTGCGGGTGAACCTTTCTTCCTGTACTGCTGCTATAATATGGTCATCCTTTAACAAACAGGCAGCACTATCATGAAAGTAGGCTGAAATACCCAGTATATAAACAGCCATCAAAACAAAGAGTAAAGTAAAGGGCCTAATGCTGAGCCCTGTGCTAAAACCATTAATAAACTCAGCAAGAAAAGAAACATGAATAAGGGCCATAGCCAAAAACGCTTTCTCGACTTTAAAAACATAAAAAACTCTGCCAGTACTTCCATTTGTTGTCTTTTTAAAATTGTTGTTTCATTGAACTTTTATCTGCCGATTTTACAGGTTTCCAGTAACTTTGGGTGTCCGCGTCGAATTTAAGGTCGAGTTTATCTTTGCCTAATAATCTCATCAAAACAGCTATTGGCGTAATAACAAGAAAAAAGACAAGCAGCAGGATCAAAGCTGTATTTATGGTTCCCAGAATATTGCCGAGTTTGTCCCATAAAAGCCTCAAAATATTTAGGTTATTAGGTGCTATCCATCCGGCTAATAACAACAGGCTACCTAATGTCAGCAGCCAGATGATCAAATGCCTGTGGGCGATTTGCTGATATAACGCAATAGCGACGCAAGCAGCCCCTATCACGAATCCAAATTTTCTGTTTAGCGCTTTAGTATTCATTTTATTGATATTTCTTTGCCGCTTCGACTGCACCAGCTGCCTGGTAATCAGCAGCAATTTTTGCATAGGCCTGCCTGTCACCTGTTTTTTTAAGCCGGATGATCTCCAACACTAACGCTTTTAAATTGATTGCACCTCCATCAGCAGGGTGCTTTTGTATCGCGGAATCGATGTAAGGCACGGCCTTTTCCGGCTCGTCAGTTTTCAGAAAAACGAGATACATATTTTGTGCATTGGCCAATGACGGATCAAGCTCGTAAGCTTTTTTAAAGTAGTAAACTGAGTTGGTGTAATACCCGAGATCGAAGCTTAACCGCCCGGCGTAGATGAGATAGGTGGTGTTTTGGGGTTTTTCAAGCATAACTGCTTCCACCGCTTTCAGCGCATTTTTTTTATCATTCACCTTCATACTGTTTTTGAAAAGCTGGTCCATAGCGTCAAGCCAGCTAATCCGGTTTACGGCTAATGCACCGGCCAACTTTTCATCAATAGTGTTCCCATGTTTAAAACCGGCGGGAATAGGTATATTGAATGGCCAGCCGGTTTCGAGCATCATGATCGTATAAACGCCATAAAGGGAATCTACTTTAGTAAGGGGCATTTGACTGCGCAGTTCATTCAAATTTATTTCTCTATCCGCACGCGCCCTAATAATACCGGACCTTTTTATGGATTGGTAAAAAGCTTCGGACAATAAAGCGTAACCATAAAGATTAGGATGAACATGTTCCAACAGTGTTTCATTACCCATGATCCCGTTTGGCGAGTACCGTTCAAAAACAGCCCGTGCATCGGCCAAATGAATATCGCTATATTGTTGGGTAAGACGTCTTATGATTTGGTTCATAGCTTCAGGTGCACGAAAACGTAAAAGATCAAATTCTTTTGCTTTAATATATCGATGTTTGGCTGCTTTGTAATTGCCTGATCTGAAGGATGCATTTGCTGCCGCATATTCTTTGTCAGCAGAAGTTTTAGATTGGTCACTTATAAACGGGTGCAAATCCTTTTCATTACTTACCAGGGTACTTAAGAACAAGGGGATATTTTTATTGCGCATAAACCTGCATAGTTCGGTCATGTTAGCCATAAATTGGTTGATACCAGCCTGATATTGTATTGAGCCGTAAGGAATAGATTGTTGTTGTGCCATCCTTTTCATCAGGTTTTCCCTCGTATCTTTCTTGTTTCCGGGCTTTAAACTCCCTATTGTATTGTTAATCAACTGCACCAACCTGAATTGCTTAAGCTTAAGCACGGCTTGCACCAAAAATCTATTGTTGGCAATGTGGCTTGTTGAACCGACACCCAAAGCGCCATAGTATTCGTTGTGGCCCGTGTACACCAGCACCGCGTCAGGCTGGTAACCGGCTACCTGCTTACCAAAATCAAGTACCGTATAAGAATTTACTGCAGTTAGTGATACGTTAATGATCTCGAAATTTACATCCGGATAAGTATGCATCAGACGGTATTGCAGCCAGCGATGAAATGAACCATTATGAAAATATGGATACCCCGCGGTAGTGGATTCTCCAATTACAAATATCCGGAAGCTGTTTTTTGCTTTTTCAACCCTGAAAGGCTCTACGCTTCCTTCGGTGGCGTTAACGGAATCTGTGAAATACTTTTCGGATGCATATCTATTGATTACCCAATAGTTGGGATCGTCAGGATATCGGATAAACAGGCTGTTATCATGCCCGTAATTAAAAAAGCGCAACAACAGTTCTGTAAATAACAAAATAACCAAGGGAACACAGCAGGCAATCACCCTGAACCAAATTGCTTTTTTACGCGACAATTGTTGCCTTTTCATATCCTTACTTATTTTGAAACGTTAATCTGGGTAAACCATACCGTCATCTCACCCTTACCTCTGTTTGCCCAGGAATAATAAGGGATAGCCGTCAGTTCAACCTTTTTACCTGCTTCTCCTTTAACTTTACTTATTACCTGACCTTTTAATGTGGTTACGCCATTCAGCAGGCCGGGTTCGGTTACAGCCTTAAAAGATGCGTTAACCGGAACTTGAAGGTTACTTACTGTTCCATTGTTATCTTTCCATTCGGCACAATACATAATAGGACCACGCTGAAGCGCAATTTTGCCACTGTCGTCGGGAAGCGCCTTGTTGGCAATAACTTTTTTAACCGCCATTGGCAGGTTAACCTCTACGTTATCTCCTTTTTTCCATTCCCTGGTGATCACAGCATAGCCATTTTCCAATTTATAGGAAATCACCTTACCATTTAATTTCAGGCTGACGTGCGGTGCAGATCTGTTTTCAAAAGCATACAGATCTGACGGTATTGCTTCGGCTCTTACCCAGCCGGGAATACGAATACGCAGAGCGAATGCAGTTGGTACTTCAGGGCTGATATTAAATGCTAAAGCGCCGTTCCATGGATAGTTATTATGCTGCGTTATTTTTATCTTTTTATTATTCAGTTCAACATCTGCCGCACCGGATATGAATAGGTTTACAAAAATATTATCTCCTTTTTGAGCATAAATATAACCGGGCAGCGACGGCAGGAAACGCGCCATATTAGTGGGGCAGCAGGAACACTCAAACCATCCGGAACGGGTAGCCTCCATAGCGTTGTGAGTAAAACCATTTGTTATCTGCATCGCATTGGTATAAAAGAAGGTTTGCCCGTCAAGGCCGACACCTGAGATGAGACCGTTATATAATACCTTTTCCAGCAAGTCGATATATTTGGAATCGCCGTGCAACAGGAACATCCTTTGGTTCCAAAACACATTACCAATGGCGGCGCAGGTTTCATTGTAGGCTGTAGCATTTGGCAATTCATAATTGGCTCCAAATCGTTCTCCATTCGGGACGGCGCCTATTCCGCCCTGCACGTAGATCTTTTTGCTTACCATGTTGTTCCAGATCTTATCGATTGCGGCAAGATATTCCTTATCGCCCGTTAGTGCGGCGACGTCGGTCATACCCGAATACAGGTACATCGCCCTTACCGCGTGACCCTCTGCGTCATCCTGTTGGTCAACCGGGCGGTCATCCTGCCAGTACATGCCATTCTTCCATTCGTCAAGGCTGGCTTTATCATAAGTACGGTGGCCTCTTTCATCAATGAAAAATTTAGCCAGATCCAGATAGTCCTTCTTGCCTGTGATACGGTACAGTCGCACAAGTCCCATCTCTACAATTTCGTGCCCCGGCGCTACATGCCTTTTTCCAGGTCCGAATGTTTTAACCAACAGGTCGGCATTTTTTAGTGCGATATCTAAAAAGTTGCGTTTGCCCGTTGCCAGATAGTGAGCGGCAGCGGCCTCGAACATGTGACCGGAATTATATAATTCATGGCTGAGCTCATTTTCCTTTACCCAACGTTCCTGACCTGCCCATTCATGGGGATGAAGCGGATCGATCGTGCGGGCAGTGTACAAGTAACCATCAGGCTCCTGTGCTTTACCAATAATAGCCACCAATGAATCAACATACTGATCTAACTTCGCGTCAGGATGTACCGCCATGGAGTAAGACGCCCCTTCAATAGTTTTGTAAATATCCGTGTCATCAAAAGGAAACTTGGTACAGAATTTTCCGCTGCGCACGGCAGCCATCTCAAAATTTTTCACCCTGCCTGTATTTTCACACCTTGCAAACGAAGCCGGGATAGTTACCGTGCGATTAGTCTCAATTCTTGGCGACCAAAATTTATCATCCAGCTTCACTTGCGTAAAGGATACCGGCTTAATTGCGTAATCCCGTGTCTGAGCTTGCGCACCGAAAAATGCACTTAAAAGAAAAAATGTCGTCGCTAATCTTTTTTTATCCATTATTTCATTGTTTTAAAAACCAACCAGCATTCGCCGGTATTGCCCTGGGTATTAATACCCGGGGCAAATTCCAGCTGATTAGCGCTTTTTTTATTAAATTATTTAATTGTTTCATACTTAAAATCAATAACCTGGATTTTGCTTCAGGTTCGAATTCGTCTGCAAGGCTCCGGTTGGTATCGGTAAAAGGGTACGATAGGTGCCATTGGGCGAATGTGAGAGCCATGACTTTGTGGTAAACACACCAAACCTGATCAGATCCTGCCTGCGGCGGCCTTCCTGTGCGAACTCCCAGCCTAATTCATCAAGCATTTTGCCATATTGTATGTCGCTTATCGCATCATGAGTGGTAGTCAGGTGATTTCTCAAACCATAATCATAAATGGTGGCCTGGGTTAGCTGGGCTGCTGTCACAATAGCTTTTGATGGGTTGGAAGTAAAGCTTCGTTGTCTTACCTGGGTAACTAAGCCAGCGGCTGTACCCGCGTCGCCCGACCTTAATGCAGCTTCTGCCTTCATCATTAAAACGTCTGCATACCTGAATAATGGAAAGTCATTGCTCATGCCTATCAGTTCCCCCTTTTGAATTTCAAATTTTCCTAAGCGAAACCCATGAACTTCCTGGGAAGAATCCACACCGGGAAGTTCATTGATAAAACTTAACGGCTTACCATTGTACTTATCCATCGTTCCCATTAAGACCGATCCAGACGAAGTATACTGCTGTCCCTGTATCCAGTTCGCTTTCAACCTGTTGTCTTGCGGATCAAACGTGTTGATAAATTGAGGTATTGCACATATTCCTCCCCAGGGTGAGTTCTGCAGATTATATGTTGCCTGACTTTCTGGTTGTAAGGTTTCCATATGCAGGTCCCAGCCACCCGTATAGACCTTATCCAATGGAATGGCGAAGATGATCTCTTTTGAGCCTGAGTTTTCTGTTGCAAAAACACTTGCTTGTGTCGCTTCAAGGTTATATAAACCCGAGTTGATCACCTGGTCAGAGGCTTTGATACAGTTCGCCCAATCCGGGGTGTTGGTATAAACCCCCGCATTTAAATACATTTTTGCGAGTAACGTATATCCAGCCCCTTGGTTAAACCTACCATAGGTAGTAGCATCGTTAGATTTGCTTAACAAAGGGACATTGGCAGTTAGCTCGGAAATAATAAAGGCATAAACCTGAGCCCGCGTGCTCTGGACTGGTAAAAAACCAGCCGGCACATCGAATTTGGTTATGATCGGCACATTTCCAAAAAAATCACATAGCGGGTAGTAAAATGATGCTCGTAATACTTTAAGTTCCGCGATCAGCTGATCCTTACCTGAAGTAACGGGAATAAGGTTTTTATCCAGTTGGTAAAGTAACCGGTTGCAGTTTGTTATACCGGCAAAAGCATTGTTCCATATCTGTGCACAATTATCTTCATCAGCAGTCCATTTATGCTCATGCATCCTCCGATAGATCCCACCATCAACCCATCCATTAGGTCTTGCAGGAATAACCACCTGATCCGCTGAAATTTCATTGGTTCGCCAAAGGGAATTCCAGGCACCGACCTCCAATGTTCGCCAATTGGTATAGGGTACCCCGACCAATGCTGCAACATCTTTAGTTGTTGGGACGAACTGGCTTGAAACAATCGTTCCATAGTTTTTATCATCAAGCTTGGTACACGAATTTATAGCGATCACACTAACAATTGCTATAATAGAGAAATATATCTTTTTCATTTTTTAGTTACGGTTTAATTATGGTCCTTAAAAAGTAGCGGAAACACTGAAAGAAAAGGTCCTTTGCGTTGGATATGTATCCCTGGGATCTGATCCTGGAGCAAGGCCGGAAGCATTCACTTCCGGATCAATACCTTTATAACCGGTTATTAAAAAAGTATTTAATGTTGAACCCGCAACTCGTAGGTTATGAATATATTTAGACTTGAGGTTACGGAAAGTATAACCCAAATTAATATTGTCGACTTTCCAAAAATCACCGTTCTCCAGGTAATAGCTATTGAATTCCAATGGCACATTTTTATTTAGCACCGCTGTTCCAAAAACCTTATCATAAGCAGATTTCAACCGGTTATAGTTAATGATACCGGGATTTTCGTAATACATGCGTTGAAAGTTCAGTACTTTATAGTCGAAAGCGCCACGCATGGTCACGCTGAAATCCCAGTTTTTATACGAAATACTGTTGTTCCAGCCCGCATAATATTTAGGCAAGCCGTTGCCCAATACCTGTTTATCGTTAAATGAATGATTAAATTTGCTGTAGGGGACAATTGTTCCGTCGGGCTTCTGGTATTGCCAGTAACCATCCGCCGAAACGCCGACAACTTTAAAACCATAAAAGTCGCCGACATTGTGCCCTACCTGTACAATGCTGGTGAAAGTTTGTATAGGGTCCTGGGTTGCACCGGTCGTGAAATATGGAACTGTAGCCTGATAAAGATCATTTGATAAACTGATCAGTTTATTGGTATTGGTGGAGAATGTAAAAGTACTGGTCCATTTGAAATCACCTTTCCTGATTGGATTGACACTCAACGAAGCCTCTAAGCCCCTGTTTTGCATGGTACCAACGTTGGCTTGCGTAGTAGGGTACAGATTAGGCGGACTGGGAACATTATAGTTGTATAAAAGACCAGAAATGCGACGGTTGTATACATCGAAAGTACCATTGACCAGTCCGTTAAACATAGTGTAGTCAAAACCGAGGTTCGTTTCATGCTTTTCTTCCCATCGCAGGCTTGGGTTTGCATTTTGGCTTGGGGAAAGCGTTTGTATCCATTGTCCGTTATAAAGAATGTAGCTCCCGTAACCGATCAAGCCTACTGCCAGAAATCCTGCAGCCGGTTGATTACCGGTCACGCCATATCCTGCACGTAATTTCAGGTCATCAAAAATATGCTGATTCTTCATAAATGACTCCTTGGTGATCCTCCACCCGAGCTGAACCGAAGGAAATTTACCATAAGGCTCACTGGCCCCATAAAGCTGGCTGGCCCCGTCAATACGCAAACTGGCCAGTAGCAAATACTTGTCCTGATAGTTATAGGTGCCCCTGGCAAAGTAACTGATCAGATTCGTCTTCGTCTTGCCGCTGTTGATGATATCCTGCCCGTCTTTCTGAGCAGCTCCAAGCTGTATCTGGTTATAACCAAATTGATCTGTCGGAAAATTATGATTGGTTATCCCTGAGCCAAAACTACTGAAATCCTGATATTCGTATCCGCCGATAAGTGATGCATGGTGATCCCCGAAAGATTTTGAATATTCTGCGGAAAGGTTTAAAAACCGTTCTATTGACTGTCCCGTGCTAATAGAGGCAACGCCACCCTGGTTATCTCTCAAAGCAGATATATTCTGATTATTGGCGTAATAAAGATTTTGATAGCCGTTTTTCGTATAGGCCCCAGTAGCAGACAAACGTAGGCCCTCAACAGGCAAAACGGTTATGGTCGCGTTGTATTTACTGCGAAAAGCGTTTTGAGGCTGATCGGTATTATACAAATCCGAAAGCGGATTCTGATATTGGAAGTTGTTCGGTTCCTGGTAATAACTGCCGTCCGCTATTTTAACGGGGGCAGTTGGATTCATGATCAATGCCTGACGGTAATCATACGCGTTGAAAGGTATATCATCAAAGTTCGACTGTAATAATCCAAGGTTAAATTTTAGTTTGCCATCTAACATAGTATGATTGATATCTGCGCGTCCGGTAATCTGCCGGTGGTTCGACTGCTGAAAAACACCGTTCAGCATTCTGTAGTTGAATGATGCCAGGTAGTTGGTCTGACTATTCCCTCCATTAAAGCTCAGGTTATGAACATTGGAAACAGGGAGGTTTTTACTGATAGCTTTTACCCAATCTGTGGAATGCCCCAGGTCATAACTGGCATCTCTTGTACCTGCTGTAATTTGATTTCGATAATCCTGCGCAGTCAGCAATTTCGGCGCTCGCGTTAATTCACTGGTACTCACATTTCCGCTATATTCGATGCGGTTAGTAGTATTTCCACTGGCATGTTTAGTCGTAACAATGATAACACCATTTGACCCCCTCACGCCGTAAATAGCTGCTGATGAACCATCTTTCAAAATGGAAATCTGAGCGATATCTTCCGGGGCTACAGTTAGCAGGTCCCCCGGAACACCGTCCACAATTACGAGAACTCCCGTATTTGCACCATTGACGGTATTGGTTCCGCGCAATACAATTTGGGATTGGGCATTCGGATCGCCAGAGGGATTTAAAATTGACAAACCAGCCACTTTACCCTTTAGCAAAGCAGCTGCGTCTGTTACCGGGCCGGTAACAAAATTTTCCGCTTTAACTGTTGCGACAGCACTCGTCACATCACCTTTACGCTGCTGCCCGTAACCGATCACGACCACCTCATTCAATGAGCTTGCTGTCGGCTTAAGCTGTACGTTGATCAGGCTGTTTTCCCCGACAGGGATCGCTTGTGGGGTATACCCAATAAAGGAAAACACCAGTACGGCTTTTTTTACATCCGCATCGGGAATACTAAGACTGTATTTTCCGCCTACACCTGTTTGTGCGCCGATGCTGGTACCTTTCAGGGAAACGGACACACCGGGAAGTGGTTTATCATTCTCGTCTGTTACTTTACCAGTAATCGCTTTCGCAGCGGCCGGGTTAACATTTTTCTTTTCCTCAATGGCCCCAGAGGCAGGTGTCCGCCGACCAGGCAAACTCTTGCCTCCGGAGGGGCCTGCCATGGAAAATCCGGTAAAAATCAGGAATATTAGGAACTGGCTAAAGGTGGCTTTCGCAACTTTACACCAGTCAAAATGATTTTGTAAATAAATCTTCATACTTTTAAGTGTTTCTTTTTTAATAATATTTAGGGCAAATAATTCCCGGTCGCCTTGTAAAAAGGGCGTTACGTGTCGGGATCAAAAGATTATGGGGGTGTCATCAGCACTCCCATTCTTTTATAAGAAATTGGGGGATTGTCAGGTATGGATCTTTTTTCTCATAATTTTCTTTTTTAGGTTATTAGTTGGTTTATTCTAATGGATTGAATGGTGTCACCGGTTATTTACTGCTTTCCAAAAAGCTTCGGTTTTCGATCCCGTAATTTTATGCATTGCCTTTTTGGTATTCCATATTAGCGCGCAGTCTTTTGTTGATAAAATCAGATTTCAGGATTTCTAAATAAATATCCTCACCTGTTGAAATCCTATCTGAGTTGAAGCGTTGTATTCAGCAAGCGAACAGAAATGCTATTAATCAACAATTCCTTTTCGTTCCAAGCCAGTTGAAAAGTCGAGCGCCTGTTCAGGTACGTCACAGCTACCGGAAAAATAACTTTCCAGCAATGATACCGGCAATTGCTTTTTTATTAAACGCTTATTTGGGAAAGGGCTTGATCGAATGGTCTGTCTTCGCCATTGTTTCGGCCCAGGGGCTGAACCACGAGCAATAATAACTACAACCTATTTTGCTTTTTGGCAATCGTGTAAGTAATCTCATAATAATTTGGTTTAAATATTTTGGTGAAGTAAAATTCAGGAGAACAATTAGAAAGAATTCTACGCCGCGTCCCAAAACTTCAACGGATAGTTCCACTCGTTGAAAGGAGGATACAAACCTGAAAAAAGGTGACAGGTAAACGTTATTATTGTATAAAGAAAAGAGCGTGTTAGTCAAAAGAATAATATTGTTTATGGCCGCAATCCTGGCAATTGATGTATCCTCATATTGCCAGACTTATTACTTCAGGCACTATGAGGTGGAATCCGGGCTATCAAACAATGCTGTCATGTGTAGCGCGCAGGATAAATTGGGATTTATGTGGTTTGGCACGAGGGATGGGTTGAACAGGTTTGACGGCCTGAACTTTAAATCCTATCGTTTCTCCGGTAACAACCTCGTCCGTGCGTTGCACATCGATGCCTCCGGCTCACTGCTGGTCGGTACTGAAAAGGATATTTACAGGTACAACGTTAAATTAGATTCATTCGACTTAGTGCTTTCAACCAAATATTTTCCAATTGATGAAATTGTGTCGGATCGTAAAGGAAACATCTGGTTTAATGCTGGCAGTGTTTTAACCAAATACTCAGAAAACACCAAACAAGTAAAGGTATATGAGCCAAAAGATTTCTTTTGGGCATCGAGTGTCAGTGTTGACAGGCAAGACGTCCTTTGGGCAGCTGCATTGGACGGATCTTTAAAAAAACATAACGAGGCCGGTGATACCTTTACCAGCTTTGATCTTTTTGCACATTCTAAAAGCAAGTCACAGTTTATCAACAATATTGAGTGCACGCCCGACGAACGAATTTTGGTGGGAACTAACAAAGCCGGATTTAAAATATTTAATACGAAAAGCTGCACCTATAAAGATGTGCGGCTTGGTTCAGAAAAGCTCGACAATTTGTTCATTCGCAGTTTTCTGCAGGTTTCCTCAAAAATACTTTGGATTGGAACAGAAACGGGCATTTTTACCTATGATTTTCAATCAGGAGCATCAACAAGGATTCAGAAAAACGGCAGCGATCAATATGCCATTTCTGATAATGTAATTTATACCCTGTGTAAGGATAAAGAAGGGGGTATATGGGTGGGTACCTATTTTGGAGGGGTTAATTACTATCCTAAGCAATTTACTCCTTTTCAAAAGTATTACCAGCAATCATCTGAAAATCCGCTCAGCGGTAACATTGTCAGGGAAATCACCAAAGACCAATTTGGTAATCTTTGGATCGGTGCCGAGGACGGAGGTTTAAATAAGCTAAATGGGAAAACCGGAAGGCTGGTTTATTATAAACCTGATAACACAAGGGAGAGTATTTCGTACATCAGCGTCCACAGTTTACTTCCTGTTGGAAATGAATTATGGATTGGTACATATGAGCATGGACTAGATATCCTGAATATCAAAACAGGAAAGGTTGTTCGCCATTATAACGACTATGCCCAGCATGGTTTCAAATCCAAAATCCCCTTTTGCTTTCTCAAAACAGCCGATGGCAAAATAATTGTTGGTACCACTTCCGGCATCTACACTTATAAACGAGAAAGAGATTATTTCGAACCGCTGCCTGGTTTTCCTACCTCCGATTTATATAACTTCATTTTACAAGATTCCCGAGGTACACTTTGGGCGGCCATACCCGGAAAGGGAGTATATTACACAAATCTAAAGACCGGAATACCAGGCAACTATACCTTTAACTCTACAGACTCAACAAGTATTTCCAGCGACAAGGTGAATTCCATTTTTGAAGACAGCAAAAATAACTTATGGTTTGCAACAGAAAACGGATTGTGCCGATGGAATCCGGAAAACAGGAATTTCACCCGTTATGGTATCATGAATGGTTTTCCAAGCAACTTTATGCTTGCAATGCTTGAAGATAAAAAAGGGCAGTTGTGGATCAGTACCACCAAAGGCATTGTTTGTTTTGCCCCTCAAAAAAATAAGTTATTGGTTTATACAACAGCAAATGGTTTGCTAAGTGATCAATTTAATTTTAGTTCGGCCTTTAAAGACAAGGACGACAGGATGTATTTCGGGAGTGCAAAGGGATTGATCAGTTTCCGTCCGGCAGAGTTCATTCAGGACAGCTTTATTCCCCCAGTTTATGTAACAGGCCTGCAAATCGATAATCGTGAGATTGGCATATATCAAACCGGCTCTCCTTTAAAGGAGGCTGTCATTTATACAAAAAAAATCACATTAAGCCACAGTCAGTCAACCTTTTCCATGGATTTTGCAGCATTAGGTTACACTGCTCCCCAAAACCTGCAGTATGCGTATAAGTTAGAGGGGTTGGCAAGTAAATGGATCTTCTTGAAAAGAAACAGACGAGTAAATTTCACGAAGCTGGTTTCGGGCACCTATGTTTTCAAGGTGAAAGCATCCAGTAGCGGAGGTATATGGAGCAATAAAGAAACAAGCTTAATTATTGAGATATTACCTCCCTGGTGGGCAAGCCGCTGGGCCTATACAGTATACATCTTTTTTGCTATTTTATTAATTTATTCGTTGTTTTATTATTATCACAGGCGTGTGGAGCAAAAGAACCGGCGAAAAATTGAATTACTGGAAATAGCCAGGGAAAAGGAACTCATGCAGATAGAAATAGCTAACGAAAAAGCAATGCTGGAGTCAAAAATAGAGTTCTTTACCCAGGTAGCACACGAAATCAGAACACCGCTTACGCTGATAAAAATTCCCCTGGGAAAGGTTATCCGGAAAACTGCGGGGATGGCTGACATTGAAAATAGCCTGAGAATTATTGGGGGAAATACAAACAGGCTGATCGAACTAAGCAATCAATTACTCGATTTCAGGCAGACCGAATTGAAGGCATATCGTCTTTCACTGGAAAAGGCGGATATTGCAGCGCTATTGACAGATGCACACGAAAATTTTATTACACTGGCTGAACAAAACAACATCAATTTAAAAATTGATATACCTGCAGGTCCCTTATTCGCCGATATTGATGTGGACGCCTTCACTAAAATTATTTACAATTTATTTAGTAACGCCGTTAAATATGCGGCTACTAAAGTCAGTATAGTACTACTCCTCCAATATAAGGGTAGCAATTCATTCACCATTTTGGTCAAAAACGACGGATATTTGATTCCGGAAGATCTGGGAGAAAAGATTTTTGAGCCTTTCTTCCGGGTAAAGGAAACTGAAACAAAAACGGGTTCAGGAATAGGTCTGGCATTGGCACGTTCATTGGCACAGATCCATGGCGGCAGTTTGCTTCTTGAGCATCAGGAAGATATCAGTAATGTTTTTTCACTAACCTTACCCATTCATCATCATGAAACACACGATTCTTTTAGTTGATGACAATCCAGAGTTTCTGGAGGCACTTGGCGATGAACTGATTGACTTTTATGAAATAACTACAGCGACCAATGGGCTGGAAGCATTGAATGTTTTAAAAAAAGAAGAAATTCAAGTGGTTGTTTGTGACGTCATGATGCCGGTTATGGATGGTTTTGATTTCTGCAGAATCGTCAAATCCACTCTGGAATACAGTCATGTTCCTGTGATCTTACTAACGGCTAAAAATACATTGCAATCAAGGATAGAAGGACTGGAGCTAGGTGCTGATGCCTATATTGAAAAGCCATTTGATGTTGAACATTTAATGGTCCAGATCGCAAACCTGATAACGAACCGGAACAAATTGAGGAAGTACTTCGTTCAATCACCTGTAGCGCACATAAAAAGCATCGCCCATACCTTATCTGATGAAAATTTTCTGAACAAACTCAGTGAGGCAATCCTTAACAACCTGGACGATGAGCACCTCGACATTGACAAACTGGCAAAATTAATGAATACAAGCCGGACCAGCTTATTCCGTAAAATCAATTCCATATCCGATCTCACACCTACCGAACTGATAAATGTTACCCGACTGAAAAAAGCCGCCCAATTATTGACAGAAACTAATTACAAGATTTTTGAAATCAGCTATATGGTGGGCTTTAATTCTCAAACAAGCTTTGGTCGAAGTTTTTTTAAACAGTTTGGCATGGCTCCCACCGAATATCAAAAGAAAATTAAGGAGAGAAATGGTTGATTCGCCGGCAGATCTGAAACTTCTTCAAAGGTAAAGCCGCTTTTCTTAAGGGCGGCCAGGTACTTTCTTACGGTATTCCGGGATGAACCAATCTGGGCAGCTATAAATCGCGTGCTGCGACCCTGCTGTTCATCCTTAAAATCTTTCTAATCTTACTCATGGATTGTCAAATTGACCATCTTAGAACAGGTCTTTTGCCCTCAAAAGATGGTCGCCTTTACAGCATTTGCTAGTCGTTCTGGTGGGTCAGTTTTCCCCGAAACAGAATCAGCTTGCGTCGAGATGGTGTGGTCTCATTCATCTAATCTCCAGGTTTAAGATCTGTTATTGCATTCCTCGTGGTTTTAAGGACTTTAAGGTTTTTAAAAGACAATTATTGATTTAAGGCTGGCAGTCAATCCATTATTGATTGCCTCCGGCTAGAGGGACTTAAAGTAAATCCTTTCAATTCGAACGGACGTTTTCATGAATAAAAAAGATTTTTTTTTTCTTTTTTCGTACATTTGTATATAGCATTTGCAGCTATATACATATAAATATAAAGTGGTGAGTAATTCGGTGAGTACGAAATTGAAAACCATTCAAGATATCAAATAAAGAGGAAAAATTAGGGCTAAAACAAATCCCTCCCTCTCCGCCAAGTAAAACAAAAAATTGGCCTTTATGTATCGTAAAGGCCATTTTTATAAATTCAAAACACACATGGTATCACTTTAGGTATCACTTTTAAGTATTCGACAGCCTGTTTTTATTAATAAATAGGAATCCAATTTTTACTTAGTGTATTGATACCTCATTTAGTTGTACCTCCTCCTTGGCGACTTGTTTTTAAAGTACCTTTCCTCCATAAATTCATCAACGTCTTTTCGCTTGAACCGGAGGCTCGAGCCTATCGTGCTATACCCGATCTCGCTCTTATGATCCATAACCCAGCTTTTCCCAAAACCGGTTAAGCTTGCGACCTCCGCCACGGTCAGATATGGTTTTAGGGCCCCTTTCAACTCTTGATCTACTATTTCAATTACCTTAGTCATCGATTCAATTTTTGATAAGAGTTCCTGGAAAGCCGCCGTTTCTATGATTGTTATTCCTTCCATAATTGATAGCTTTTAAAACAGTAACGGGTGCATGCGCTGGGAGCGTATCAAAGAAATAGGCAATTTGCTCATAAATAAAAATTAATCTACCTTTCGCAAAACTTGATTGCAATGAAAAACCTAATCCTGCTTATTTCGCTGCTACTTATTAGCGCTAACTCGTTTGCTCAATCTGCTATCCCAACATTTGAATTAAAACCCAATGGACTTGTTGGACCAGACAGTACTAAAAATTATATTGTGTTGGAAGTTCCGAAGATTAACAAAGTAGATCTTTACAAAAAAACACTGACTTATTTAAACAGCATTTATAAGAACCCATCAAAAGTTATTACCAGCGTTGAAGGCGAGTCTATTACTGTAAACGGATACACCGAGTCAGTGCGCGGGCCACTTAGTTTTTATAAGTACCCCATGGGTTATAGTTTTAACCTTCAGTTCAAGGATGGCAAGATGAAGATAGAGCCATATATTGTTAGCCTGGCAGAGGTTTGGTCGCAAACTAAGCCTGAAAGAAAAATTTATATCAATGCATCCGATTCCCCAGAAAGGGCAGAAATCAATTGTATTTTTATGGTTTCCAATAAAGATGGGAAAAGCTTTGTGTTCAATCAGAAACTTAAAGCTGGAATTGAGGAGTGGATAAACGCCTACGTAGCTGGGATAGCTAAAAGCTACAACGATAATTGGTAGGCACGGCGAGTGCCAATAAGAACATTTAAAGCCCGGCATCAAACCAGGCTTTAAATGGGGAATATAATATTGCTGTTTAAATTTGGGGGCCGATATAAAAAGCATATTCGCTTACGTCTAACCTTTCCAAAGTTTCATTTTGCTCGGTTTCCTCGTTGATTTCCATGTAAGTCTCCCGGCTTTCGGCCCATCTAAGCTCTACCTGGTCACGAGAAACTACTTTTAATCCAACAGGCCAATCTCCGCCCATCGTGATTATAGCATTTTGAGACTGCCTGTAACCTTCAAAGCCGGAACCGGCTTCCGGGTTATGCGGGATCAAGTGATTGCCCATAACATCAAATTCAGTAAACGCAGGCATGCTGTTATAAAACTCATTTCGGCTTATTCCGAAGTATTTAGGATGTTTGTTAGCCATCATGCACCAATGATGATTGCATGCCCCCTCATGGTTTTTTACAAGGCATACCGGAGAGAAGTCTTTACTTAGCATGACAGACCTCCTTCCATTTCAAATTTTGCATTCAGAGCCTCAAGTGTTCTAATCAATTTTTCTAACATTGAAAACGTGCTTACTACGTCCGCAATTCGTTTCAATGATTGATTGCCATATTGATCCGGGCAAAGCCAAGATTGCAACGCTTCCATGAGTAACTCAGTAGGATAGTCCCAACCGAAGCTATCAAAGAACTCCAAAATAAATATACGCTCTTCGCTCGTATCATCAATACCAAGCTGGCCGGCAAGATCTATAGCTGCTACTTTAAAAATGAATGCACTTAGGTTGTGAACAAAAAACACCTGATCTGCAATAGCAATGTTGCTATGTGTGCTCTCAATATCTGGACTTATCCAGGCTTGCAACAGATCGGACAAAGCAACAGACGTTTCATCAAATGAATGGGAGGCAAAGTATTTTGATAGTGCCTCTTTAAATTCTGGTGAAGCTACACCGGTTTGAACCGGCATAGCTTGAGTTTGTGAATTATGCAACATTTTGAAGGCCTCCTTCCTGGAATATTAAATTTTCAACTCGGGCACATCTCCAATCATTTTGTTGAAGATCAAAGTAGGTAAGCAGACCATCGTTTACTTTTCGCTCACCGCCTTTAGGAGCGGGAACGCTTAGGAGCGTTCCTACTGCATCCCGAATGCTGCCATCTACTTTCTTGTAGGTGAAGTTTACCAACGTGCGGGTAGAAAGTTGGTATTGCAATTTGATTACCTTCCAGGCATGCTTTAATGCTTCTGAAAATGTCGCGAACTGTTTCCTAACAGCCCATGCGATATTGAATAATCTGCGTTTCATTAGTTAACCAGCTCCTTTCCGCGTTGTAAAGACGCTTGCAATGCAGATACGCCTGCAGGTGTACCATTTTTTACTGGCATAATAGCCGATAGCTGGTGAGTGAAGCTCATTGAGATTTCCGGTGTTTTTGCCGATACCGGTTTTTGTGTTAGATTTGCCATTCGATTAATTGGTTAAATTTATTTAGTCAATGGATTGGCTCGGGTTGCCGCCCGGGCCTTTTTAGTTTATAATGCAATTGCAAATATACAATACATATTTGCAATTGCAAATAAAAATGCAATTATTTAATACATATTTGCAAAATTTATTGCACATTTGCCATATGAACCAGAATCTCAAATCACTTTACGCTTTGATAAGCGACAATAAGATCGCTTTGGTTGACACCAACCTTAAAATTTTTGTAGAGAGAATAAATGCAGAGTATCCTATTACCAGAAATTACGATTGGTTTTATCGAGCATTCCGGAAGGATGATCACTTTGCACTTAATATAGATGGCAAGGAGTTTTATTTCCAAAGGGTATTATAAAAAAAGCAACTATCTTAACCAGGTAGCTGCTTTTTTTTGAAAATTGATCGGGTTAACCGAGGCCGGCCCCTCTTAAAGAGGTTCCTTTTGTGTTGTTATCAATATTTTTCAGAGTTGGGATCATCTCCTTGAGCGCCGGTATTAATCCATCGGTATTATCAGCACCCCGGCGGGTGTTTGCTTCGATCTGGACGGATATTTTGAAATTATCCATGGCAAGTTGGTAGGATTGGGCGAAATTGTCAGCAAGAGATTTCATATCAGAGCTTATCTGCAACACCCCAGTTCTAACCTGGTTAACGCCATCCCTGACTTGTAATACGCCAACCTGCGTACCGGCTTCAACTCCGTATAACCTTGTTGCAGTATCTTCAGTAATGGAAGCTTCAATTTTGCCTTTAGCGGAATTACTATTATCATCTGCATTTGCAGCTTTAAAAAAATCTTGGCTGGCCTTTAATCCGGCATCGAAGTTTTCAGCATCCTGACCAAAAACTCTCCTCCATGCTTCAAAATCGAAGCCGACAACGCTATTATCATGAGCCTTGGCATAGTCAGTTAAATCATCTGTGAATTGCTTCACATCTTTGTCAAAGAATGCAAGCTTGAGGCTATTTTTGATAGCGTTGGCTATGAATTGATCTAATGACTTATCCATGGCAGCTATACCATCCTCACCGGCCTGAAAGGCATTTGTTAGGGCATCGGCAAGACTATCAGATAGCTGCCTGAAGGTCCCCTGGATCAGATTCTGACTGATGGCCTTATTAATATCATCAATCTGATTAGGGATGTCTGCAATTTGTTGGTTATAACTATCAATTTTCCCTTGATCGGCTTTTTTCTTCTGCGATTCTGCATCACGAATCTGGATAAGCTTAACCTGCTGCTGCTTTAGGTTTTCAATCTGGGCGGCTTGATCAACATAGATATCATTACCGGCCGCATTTTGAACGTCTCTATCCAGTTTTTTGTAAGCGGCACCCAAAGAATCAAGCTCCTTTTTATAGCCATCAATCTTTTTTTGAAGCTTAGCGTCTTTATTGTTAAATAGGCTAATAGCAGATGAAAGGAATTTAACAGACCCGGCAATCATGTCTATCGGGTTACCGGTTGCGTACCCTTTTGCAAATTGGCCGGCACCGGACACTATCCCTTTAACTTTGCTAAATGTATTTTGCAGGGCTTCTCCTCCTATCCCAGCATCCCCTAATGAAGTACCTATCTTATCCAGATCTTCAGTTATGATTCCACTAACATCCGAAACAGATCCCAACAGTTCTCTAAATGCTCCTTTAACCTCTTCAGAAGTAGCATCAACATTATGCATGGCATCTTGCCAAGCTTTAAATTTTTCTGCAACTCGAGCAAATCCAGCATTCCCGTCAATGCTCTCTATAGCCTGATCAATTTGCCTTATTTTTTCAGCTCCGGTATTTGCATCTATCCCCTTGGTTGGATCTTTTTTGTTTTGATTTACGGCATCTATAACTAAAGCCTTTTCCAGCTTAAGTTTCTTCAAAATGGCCTCGCGGCTCATCTTATCGAAATTGTCAAAAAGATGCTCCCAACCGGTTTGTATATCGAAATTAGCATCGTTTTCGCTTTTGATCCTTTCATCGCGTTGCCTTGTAAGATTATCAATTTGCTCTTTGGTCGCATTATCACCGAGGGCCTGGACCTGCTTTTGATAGTCAGACTGAATTTCCAAAAGTTTTTGATAGTGCTCTTCGGCCGCGCGGTATGAATCAGCGAAGATTTCAGCGTCTTTTTTCTTATTGGCAGCCACTGCCGCCGCCATCTGCTCGTCTAACAACTTTGACTGCAATTGAATCTTAGCCTTGTCAACATCGCTGCCGCCTTTAGCTTTTGGATCGCCATTTTCAAGCGCTTGCTTTTTTGAATTTAAATATTGCAAGTAGGTAAGATTTGTATCAATCTGATCCTTATAGTATTTGTCAGCGTTTTCCTTACCAACCTTTAACCTATATGCTTCGTAATCATCGTAAAGGCTTTTTTGCTTATCGAGTTCAATCTTCAGCTTCTCAGTAGCTTGCTTGTCCCGGACAGCATCTTCCGCCCTTGTTCCGGCAAATTCTAAACCACTTCCGTCAACCCGTAATCCCTTAGCTTTCTGCCCTTTCTTCCTTGCCTCTGCATCGAGTTTGGCTTGTTTTTCATTATAAGTCTTGGCTTCGGCAAGTTTATCAGCATATAATTTACGAACAGCTTCTATTTCCTGATCGTCGGCGGATAGCTGCTTGTCTTTTCCCTTTTTAACCAGGTCATCAATACCTTTTTGCATGTCCCTTTGAGCTTTCAAGGCGACGTCGTATTGATCCCTGATCCTTGATTCTGATTCAGGATTGCCAGATACAGATTTTAAAGTTTCTTTAAGGGCCTGAATACGTTTTACATCAGTTGTTTTATTGGCAGGATTAGCGAGGGCATCACTTTGCAATTCCTTGATTCGTGCCCTGATCGCCTCTGCAGTTTTGAGTTCGCTGTCAGCAATTTCTTTTGCATCCTGCACCTGGCTTTTGGCAGCCTCTTTTGATTTTGCTTTCGCCTGATCATAAGCACTGGTGACAACACCTAAAACCGTTTTCAGTTTATCATAGTTTTTTTGCGCCTGATCCAGGGATATATCGCCACCATCTTCAATAATACCATCTTTGATACCCTTTTTATATGCCGATAGCGCCTTATATGCCTGATCAGTAGCCTTTTTGTACTGAGAAACCATCCCCTCAATTTCTTTAATCGGCTTATCTGATATGACAGCAGAAACTACACTATTGCTGGCACCGGTAGGATTATTATCCTTCGCAAAATTTTGAAGGGCTAAATTGCTGGGTTTGTAGTTACTGGTTACCGCCACTTTCCTACTGAGAATATCCTCATTATCAAAAAGTTTAGCAGCTAAACCTTGCCCATTGGCATTGGTGAATATATTTTTAACCTCCGTACCCAGAAGCTCCAACCCCTTCAAGGTGACCCGCGCTTGATCAATAATGAACTTGAAGAAATTACCTATGCTTCCACCCTGTAAATCATTATCAAACTCATTTTTGAGCTTAGCGACGGATCCGGCAAGGTTATCATTTTTGATTTTAAATTGATCGGCCGCGAAGGTAGCATCATTAAAATCAGTAACAGATTGTTGAATATGATCATTTAATTCTTGCTGGTTTGCTGCTAAAGCCGCTACAGTTTGAGAGACGCCAGGCCCGGTCAGCTTCAACGATTTCAATATATCGTTGAATGCTGTTGTAGTGGTACCTCCTTTTTCTAATCCGGCAAAAAATAGATCCAATGCATGTTTGGTATCTGTGTTAATGATATTAGTAAAATCCTTTAAAGTTAAATTGGCATCAGCCAACTGAGCAACAGCAAAGAATTTAGTCCTGTTGGTAGTTAATGCAGATAACAAACGTTTGAATGAAGATCCAGCAACCTCAGCACTAACTCCATTCTCCTGCAATACTGCGCCGTATGACAGAATAACTGGCAACGACAATTTTGCCTGCTTAGCCAAGCCACCCACTCGCTCGCCGAAATCAGTTAAGAAATCACCGGTAGCAAGGCCGGACTGACCTAAGCCAAGTATGGCAGAACCAATTTGGTTATATGATTTTTCTACATCGCCTGCATTACTTTTGGTTACACCAAATACGTTATCCAAAACTCCCAACGATTTAGCAATACCCTCAGCTCCGCCCTGTAGTTCCCCGCTTAATGATACGGCCAGCTCGTCTACAGCCTTTGTAAATCCAGCTAACTGATCCTTTGATATGCCTAATTGCCCGCCGATTGTTGCTATTTCAAGCAGCCCTTTTAATGACGTACGGGTGTCAATGAGTTTTAATGCTTCGGCCAAATTATTCACCTCGTCGGCGGTTAAACCGGCTGTCCTTCTAACATCTGATAAGCTATCTGAAATTTCAGCGTTTAATTTGATTTCGTATGTGATTGCAGCTAACGCTCCCGATAATGATAGGTAATTTAATGCTAAAGCTTTCAGATCATCACCAACACCGCTTAGTGCCCGTTTATAATCACCAACATGCCGCTGATGATTACCCATCTGGTCATCAAAGTCTTTTAACGACTGGTTGAGCCTATTATACTCAGCTATTTGAGCTCTTATCGCTGGATTTGTAGAATTAAATCCTCCCTCGGCGGCTTTGATCGACCTTCCTAACTCCTTTAGTCTCGCGTTGGCCTCATCGTAGCTACCAGATGCAGCGACCTGGGCTTGACGCGCGGCCTTCGTAGCTTCGGCAAGGGCCTGCCTGTCCTTTTTTGCTTGCCTTTCGGCGGCTGATAACTCCTGAGCTGTAATTCTACCTTGTTTGTAAGCAGCATCCAGCTCTAAATTCTTGCGCCTTAAATCTTCGGATGCAGCCTGGGCATCTATGAGAAGCTTTTTAAATTCGAGTAACCTTTTTTGATAATCCGTCAAGGATTTGCCCGCTGAGTTGTCAGCCGATACAAGTTTTTTCTTAGCGTTAGCATTCGCGTTGACCGCATCAGTGATCGAATCAATTGATGACTTCTGAGAATCTGATAATTTGTTAGCAGCTAATGTACTGGCGGCAAGGTCAGCAAATGTTTTCTTTAATTTCTCAGCATTCTTTTGTGCCTGGCTTATATCAAGCTTCGCGGTGTAGTTTAATGGACCTGCGTTTCCTGTATTACTCATTAGTAAGATCTTTTGTTTTTGTGAACTACTTTAATCACGGCGTTATCGTAGGTGATATGAGATACCTTAGCATCGCCGTATACATTCACCATTACTTTGCTATTGTCGAATGCCGACAATTCCAGCCTTGAGCTTTCAAAGCAGTCAATTACAACGAAAGCGTTTTCGGAAACCTTAACCGTAATAACAGATTCGTGCTTGACGAATATTTGATTGGCAGCGTAGCCATTGGCGATAACAGAGCCTTCGCACCTACCCAGAAAAACTAAAAAGTCTCCTGCAGGATAGTCGATCACCCGGTTAACGTATATTCCGTATTGCTCTAACTTATCTCCACCAAGGTTAATCAGGTCATTATTCTCAGGAAAGTTTTTCTCAAGGCAGAAATCAATCCCTTTGACGTACATGGCCAGCATCGCATCAACCGAGTCAGTATTGGCAATCATTTCGGCCCATGGCTGGCAGATATCAGCCTTCAAGGTTTTTTCTAAAATGTATTGGCTTAGATTTTCCATTAATTATCTGACGGTTTAGGCGATGTGCTACTGCTGATAAAATAAACACCTGGTTTGTGCTCTATAACAGCGGTAAATAGGTATTGACCACAGGCAACCTTGGTATCAGCTTCAGCCATTACTTCTTTCCACCGGAAATATCTTTTCCTTATGTCGCAATAATATGAGTCGGTGCCGACCGAATGATAATAAATATCAACATTTACACCGTTGGGCCTTTGGCGGCGTTCCCTGAGCTTCTCAACGTTATGATTGTTCGTCAAGACTGCTAAAAACTTAATTTCAGCCTCAACCCAGGCCGGTAATTTTGGATTAGCGGTTACCATTAAATTTTTAAATATTTAAATACATCGTTCAACTCCGACTGAGAAGCCTGGCCTTCTTTTGGAATATGGTTTCCCATAATTTCATCCAGTTCCATTTCTGTGGCTTGTTTCTGTGAAGATTCGCCATTGTCAGAACCGGTAGCCTCTTTTACGTAAGACAGAAAATCCTCATGGTCAGTAAAATTCATACGATCAAGGTTTTTTATAGCACGATTCTTTTCCGCTTCTGTTTTGCCTTTCATTTTAGAAAGGATGATTTGTTTCCTGTGTTCTACTAATTGCTCGCGGTCTGTCATGATTAAAAATTTATTTCGTTGTAAGTGCAATGTTTCATAAGTATCAGGTAATCTGTTGGGGTGTTGGGAAGCGGCTCATATGATACCAGTAGCTTTGCGAGTCCGTTATTGGCGGGGCACTTGGCATACAAGTAAACATCTCCCATATTTGGCTTCATAATGACATTAGACCATTGAAAGCTCCAGCTTTTTCCGTCGGTAGTTGATATCCAGGAGTTAATGCCTATCGTTAGTGTTTTAAAAGAATTCTTCGGATCAGTAGAAAAACCGTATGTCTTTTCAAAACCGAATCCATTCATCACTAAGCCATTTGTCAAAATCTTTTGACTGGCTAACTCCTTGCGTTTAGCTTCAACAGAATCTAAAAGCGCTTGATGAGCAGATAACAATTCAGCTTCCGCGTCTTTATACCCTTGCTTTAATATTTCTTTCATCCGTGAACTTTTAATTCCCGATTGATCAATCTCGGCATTAACCTTCCCTTCATATGTTTTAAGAATGTTAACTGGGCCTGAATTGATTAACTCTATTAAAACTGTATCGATAAAATCACCTATTTCAAGTGTTAGGTAAACTGCCTTAAGCTTATCGATCTGCTTTTGATAATCCTGTTTGTTACCCAAAATCTCATCCTGAATATTTACAGCGATGGTTCGGGCTTGCTTTGTTTTTTGCTCCATTATACTCTTTGTGTTTTGTTGGGTAATGTGATTTTTGCCAAATCCAAGAAAAAGGAACGGCGGTCATCTGGCGAAGCGGACTCCAACTCTTCTTCAATCCTTGGTAGTGCTTTTTCTATTAGTGATTCAAGTTTTTTCTTGATGCGTCTGGTTTTGCTACCGCCCGCGGGATTTCCACTTTGACCGGCCTTAAAAGATGTGTTGTTTGATGCCATCTGGGTTAGCTTTTTATGATACTCAAAGGTACCGCCCTGCAATGGCCCTGCTAAATTTGCTCGCTTACCTTAGGAGATTGGTAAAAGTAAAGGCACAAAAAAGCCCTGCCGGGTGGCAAGGCTGCAATTAAATAATATCTTGTATGGTCGCTACTGATGAGGACCGTATCAAAGGACTTGACTTAGCTGATTTTTTGCTGAGATGATGGTTCTAATTAAAATTTTGGCTGAATAATAAAATATGAAAACGATTCAAACTCAGAATTAAGACTTTCAATGTTAGGATTTTTGGATGGAGTTATAAACCCAAGATAAAAGTCCTTGTTATCTATACAGACTTCTACACAATGCCTTTCTAAGTGGCTATCTTTAATCCTTTTTTCCCATTTGTCAAAAAGCCTACTGCGATACAACTGTTTCTCATCTGATGTATCGCAGTGGTATAACAATACTGTGTCGTCTCCATTGTCAGAAATAAAGTCTAAAATTATTTGATATAAAGTATCGAAAACTTTAAAATCAAGTGAATTTTTAACTCTTTCTTTGTTTATGAAACTTTTCTTAAAACCGAACGCATATCCGGATTGGAGCAAAAGAGGAAAATCATTTACATAAACCGAATACTCGTCAACCTTAAAGTATACTGTGTAAACAAAATTTTTAGGTGTAATAAAATGATAGAATATGCTACCATCCTCATCCTCTTCCTTGATGAATGAATAAAAATCTTCCAAAAATTATTTCTTTGGGGCGGTAGCAGGGAATTTAGAATTAACCAAGTTGTCGATCTTTTTGAACATATCCTCTTTTTTACGATTCAGTTCATCAAAGAAAGCAACTGCCTTTTTGTTATTGTTTGAAATAACGATTTTTTTAACAGCCATGACTTTTAATTTTACGATGTTTAAATATTACTTACAACAAAAAGCATATAGGTTTGACACCCATATACGCAATTAGTTTAAATAATGTTTTGTGATTTTAACCATCTATCAAGAGGCCAAACAGCGGAATTCGTCACGCGCGTGGTGTTGATTGATTAATAACCGAAAGCTATAATTATTAGAACCGGCACGGCTCCTCCATCGGAATTGTGCACTGGGTGATGATCCCTGATAATTATCGCTTTTGTTGTTTAACACCAAATATATGCCAAACAAATTGAAAATGGTACATATCAAAATCAATCTATATTTATTGCTGGCATGCATACTGTAACTGTAAGTTAAGTTAACATTGCTAACTTAAAGCCCCTTCTAAGCCCCTTATAAGCCCCTACAGTGAATTATTGATGCCTAAAATGTATAAGTTCATATTCATGTTCATAAAATTGATTTAAACCAAAATTTTGTTTTTTTAACTTTTTTACTTTGTAACAAAAAAATGACAATTGAAAAATGCAAATTTATCAAGACAACCACTTCCTGTAGGATTTTAGGATATCAATCATTTAATTGACAACAATTTTATCATCTCTTTTAACCCGGCTATTGTAGCAACAGCCAGGTTATTTTCGCGAATAACAACGTTGGCGTGCTCAGCTAATTTATTATACTCTGTTCTAAAAAGTTCTTGATGCTTAAAGCACAAAACCATTAACTCTTGGTACCTGGTATTTAACGCAAGTGCTGTATCAAAATCCATTTTTCCATTAGGGCCAATACTCTCTATAAGATCTCCAATTTGTTTGTAATAGAACTGAATTTCCTTTGCTAATTCTTCTAATTCTTCCATTGTTTTATATTTAAGTGATACCATTTGTGATACCTTTTTTAATACCTATCTAGAAACTTGCGTTAAATCGAAATTGAGAATGTTTTTAGAAAATAATTATGGAGCAATGAGGACTTGAACCTAATTTTTAACCTTAAATTATATATCCTCATGCCCATGCATGTACAGACTCCGAAAACTCAATTTTGTAATTTCCATTATCAATTTTTTAAACTATGTAAGGTTTTGTAAGGTTTTCATAACCAATTTGACGAGCACTTACGTGTATGTTGTTGGATAATTACCTATAGGCGGAAAAATTTATTTAATGTCAGCATTTGTCAGCATTTAAAGGCTCCCCGTGATAAGTAATCGTTCCACATCTGCAGCCGTAATTAAGTCAACCCGGCGCTTCCACTTTACGAGATTCTTATACTTTTTGGTCATTTTTCCCCGATAAAATCGTTTCAAGTGTTTCTGATGAAGTTGACTATAAATGTCATTGGGCCCGAGCAGGTAACTTATAAGCTTATCCATGTCTCTTTCCTTTTTAGACAGCGCTTGGCATGCATATAAGCCCTCAATTTCTGTCTGATGGACAAATAGCCTTCCGTTAAAATAAAGTTTCCTGCAAAGCTTCATTGTTGATGGGCAAATGAAATACCAGATCAAGCTTTCATTTCCTAAGTTGGATTGCCGGGCGACTAAGTTGACATTATACTGAACAGACTCCCCGTTGCAAGTGTAGTCAAGCTGCATAAATCCCACTGTTTCAGATTTTCTTATCCCTATAACCGCGTGAATCTTGAAATTTTCACTCCATTCGATAACACCACTTGTTTTAAATCCTGGATGCACATAGCCCATTTTAGCAAGGAGAGACATGTTCAGCCGCTTTGTTTCATCAATAATTCTTTTGCCTTGCGAAGGATAAGCCATAACATTGAATTTTTTCTTTTAAGGAAGCCTAAATTTTTAAGGAAGTTGGAGTTTATCTTAGTTTACATGCCTATCGTCGACAATTAAAGAGATGGTTATAAATGGTTTTTGGGTGCTTTTACTGGTTAAAACATCAAATAATATGAGGTTTTATGAGGTTTTGCCTTGCTTACCGTTCCTGAAGAGAAGGATTCGCCTATTTTATAACATGTTTTTCAAGCGATTCCAGTTCTGTTTTATGATCCAAATATTTATACCAAAGGTCAGCCAGCTCTTTTCTGGCCCTCTCGATGGTTATAATACCGCTTGGATTCGATGCTTTCAGGCTTTCTAAAGCCCCGATTATCAAAGGCATGTTGTTTGTACCTAAGAAGTAATCGACCTGGCCATAGAAGCTTATTTTTTCAGTCGCAATCAACATTTTTAAATCATCCTGCCGGTCTTTAAAAAAGTTCTTTTCGGGTTTGCTCATCTTTGCCATTTATAGAATTTTGTAGCTTATGTATTTTAACGGCTTTCTCGCGATCAGTAAGCCATTTGTTTTTTTGTACCATAAGAATTTCCTGCTTCAGGATTTCTTTTACCGACCGGCTATTACCGGCCTCTACTTCATATCTGCCCGTTTTATTTGTTTTTTAGATATTAATTGAATTTAACTGGCTTACATACAGTTCTTGTATTGCCGGCCGATCCCTGTAAAGGGCTACCGCGTCCCAAAGTGTTTTGATTCTCAATGATTCAGGATGACTTGATAATAGCCCGTCTTTTTCCGCGGACATAAATTTTTCATACACCGAATTAAGCGGTTCCGGAAGTTGTACCTCAGGCTGATCATTAATGGCACCCCGCTGGTTAAATTCGGATACATCAAACCTCACCAGATAATCAGCCAGATCAAAGCCTTTGGATCTTTCTTCATCGGTTGCTTTTCGCTCAAGTAGATCCGATATAGCAAACCCGTACAGATCAGCTTTATTTTCCCATTCATCAAAAGCGTTTAAATCAGGGTATAATACAACCTTGCGCCCTTTAAGGCTCATACATTTATCATTATTTAGGCCTTGCTTATTGCCAGATGCAAGCCAAATGAATTGCGGTAAATAGGCGCTGGCTATGATGGCGGTTTTCTCGCTTTCAACAATGGCGATAGGATGGTTGCTGCCTGCAATTAAATGATGACCAAAAAAGCACTGCTTCAAACAATAGTCTTTCAATTTAAGAAGGCTATGAACCCAATGAATCCGCTCCTTAGGCTCCTTTACTCTTTTGCCGGTCTCTGCGTTGTATTGCATAACCTTGCCGGTTCTTATGTTACTATCGTCATCTATCTGCCAAAACACCGTCGATCCCGGCCAGTGCTTAGATGTACCGATCCTATATTTATCAATCAGAGATTTAACGAGATCGGAACTGAATAGGCTACTTAGATAGGTAATGAAGTGATTATCATCGTAACAGGCCAGTGACCTCTCAAATATTGCCCTATCAATGAAACTGGCAGGTCTTTCCGAAGCGGCGTATGTTGAATTTTTCTTGCCAATATCCTGAGGCTTTACTATACCATTATCGGCGAAGTACTGCTTTGGTGTGTAATGGTAACCGCAATTATCAGCCCTCTCACATTTTCCAACTTTATCACTTAGCTGACATTTGTCAACAGTATCAAAATACCTGGCGAACTTTTTACGAGTACCACATGAAGGGCATATATATCTGCTGCCGATTCCTTGATATGGTTCTAAAATGTATCTGTGCTCTGACATGGTTAAATATTTAGTTGGTTGACCAAACAGAGAGTTGGTTAATTAGCCTATAATATATATAGGCTTTAATTAACTAACTAACTCTATTTCTTTGGTGTCGATTAGTTAATTAACACAGTTGATTAATCAACTCTTTTTACTTAATCAACTGTTTTTGCTTGCATTATGGCAAGTAATTTATCTCCCGGTAAATTATATGTGGCATTACCCTCCTGCCTCGATTTAACAATAGTATAGTCATTGTTGAAATACCATTGCCTAAAGGTTTCGGCCCTGCTTTTTTTCATTTCGCCACCCAATCCAGAATCCCAATACTGCATCAAATTGGTTATAAAATCACCGCTTTTTAAGCGTTCATTTTTTTTGAAAACATTAAGTAGTATTGGTACATGGAATTCTTCAGGCAACTCTTTTGGCTCTGCTAATTTTCTTTTGCTAACTGGCCCGTTAAATGTCAAAGAACCATATGGTACATCGGTAGATAAAAACATACCCGCCTCCTCGTTCCATTGGTATGCAGAGGTTGCATGCCCGTTATTCCTATTTTTACCATGTTCAAAATCAGTGGTGATTGTCCTTAACCCGTCTTGATTTTGGATTATCATAACGCATTCGCATTCCCTTGTAAGTTCACTGCCTTGATGTCCCCTCGGCTTTATAGATCCGGGATTAGGATGCAGCGTTGTGAAAATTGATACGCCATATTTAACTGTCAATTCTCGCATCCATATTCTGCATTCTATCGCCTGATCCAGGTTATTTACATCGGTTACAATATCACCGGCACCATCAAGGATAAGGATGCTGCATGGTTTTGTTTCAAGCAGGTGAATGATTGCGTCTTTTCTTTCCGAAACCCGAGGGACCGACCGCATCCCGGCAAGTGTTACCTTCGATAGATCTTGCCCGTATGATAACTGAGCTCGTTTTGCTATCCGGTAGAAGCTATTCCAAACGTCAATATTTGTACGCTCAAAATCACAACATATAAGGCCCGTAAAGGAGTCGCTACCAGTGAAGCCCAAACAATCAGCAAAGGGGTTAAGATGGCCCGTAATGATGGCTTCTACTACGCTTGTTTTCCCCATGCCCTGAGCGGCTATGATCGCGGTAATGTTTTGATGCGTCAAAATCGGCGTGCCGTTGAGCTGTAGTATCGATGGCTGTTCCGGAGGTCTATTATCCCAGGAAGGGAAAAATATATTTTCGATTTCAAACGATGGCTTATGAGCCAAACCATTTGCATCATTTATAATATCGGAACTTGTAATAGCCTGGATCACTTAGACGCGCCTTTCTTGTTAATTACTTCCAGAGCGGAAATGACTTTATTAAAATCGTACCTTATGGCTGATCCAATCTTGATATAAGGAATTTTACCCTTCTTTCGCCAAATGGCTAAAGTTTGTGAGCTAATACTCAAAGACTCGCAAACTTGGTCCCCGGTGCGGATGTCAGGCTTAGGTGTTTCGATTTGAGAAGGCATCTTATCTATGGCCATTTGAACCATTCGAAGCGCTATTTCCTCAAACTCTTTTTGGTCTGTGATTATTTGGAGCATAATTCAGAGTTTTGAGAAATTGCGGCCATAACCTTATCAGCATCGAAAATGAACTTCTTGCCTATATTGGCAAACGGGATCCTCCCACTGTTCTTAATCTTAAGAGCGGTGGGCTTTGAGCAGCCCAGCAACTCTGCAAGTCCGCTAAGTCCGTAAACATATTGTTGTTTTGTCATTTTGCCGTTGATTTACTTAACGATACAAAAAAACAAAACCCCGTTTTTGGGGTGAAACGGGGGTACTCCTAAAAAGATAAAAATTATTAAAATACAATAAAATCCATATCAAATCATATTGATAAGCCCAAAGAGGCTAAGAAGGCATTGACTGTTTTTGTAGAATTTAACGTCTCTACTGACTTCTGTTTCTTAGGGTCTGTATTTTCCGCAATTAACTTTGCAACATCAGATCCGATATCTTTAGTAGTAGCACCTATAATATTTGCTATCAACTTTTTGAAATCTTCTTTAATCATTAATGGAGCCTTGGGGTTAACATATTTATCGCAAAGAAAATCGAACACCCCAGTCTTTTGTAATAAAATCAATTTATGACGATCAAGCTTTAACTCATATAGAGATTCGCTGAGCTCCTTAGGTAGGGCCTCTGCTATTTTATCATCAATAAACTCAATAGCTTCGATAAGCTTTTCAACAGCAGTTAAATGAGCCATTTTTAAAGCCATAACTGGATCTTTAAATCGATAATATGTTTTATCATTGTCTTCTACATTGCCTAGCTTCGTTTGCTCAAATATGATTGCTCTTGAGGATTTTGTATTTAATATATCGTTTATAAAAAAAGACTCGCACACCTCCTTTAAAGTAATAATTTTGCTTTTAAGGAATGACAGATACCTTATTACCTGTTCATCATTGTTCATGTTGGCAACATTCAATTCGACTTCATGAGGAAAATCGATATCTATTAAGTCATCAGATAGCGGCTTTCCAATTTGATAAATCAAATCACACAAGCTTTCAATGTATTCTTCGGAGCGGCCTTCTAAGAAACCAGGCATGAATGCACATTTAAATAAATCTTCATTGATAAGCGACTGAATCTGATCAACGTCTGAAGATATTTGTTCAAATTTCTCGTATTTAAGTTCCATTTATAATTGATATTGAATAGTATACTGTATATAATTGATACAAAGTTTAATTAGGTATTTAAACCACCTTCATTACCGGAACCTCACCCCAAGCCTTGAGCATTACAACCTTTTTACGCTTTTCTGTGACATTAACATATCTGGCAAAGCTTTTATAATCTGTCCAGCCTCCTATGGCCATTACATCCTGTGCTGCAATTCCTTTTTCCAGAGACAAACTGGCGAATGTTTTCCGACCAGTGTGAAAGTGTATTAATTCGTATTTAGGATAGGTTGTCGAAATTCGCTTGGCGCCGTGAAAACGAACTATTTCAACCGGCTGATTAATTCCTGCCATCTTGCACAGATCTTTCAATTCCCGGTTTAAATATTGATTGCTGGCAACTGGCAAAGGCTTGTGCAACTTTGAATACTTATCAAGGACGCCCGCGGATATAGCATTTAAAGGCACCATTAACGATGTTTTTGTCTTTTTAACAGTGAGCTTTATTTCACCGTCTTTAATATGCTCTCTTTTGAGCTGCACAACGTCGGAATGCCTGAACCCAGTTGCACAACTAAATATAAATAGGTCACGGACTTTATCCAGACGATTGTTATTTGATAGGTCTAAATTTAATATTGCATCAAACTCGTCTTGAGTTAGGGCAATTACCTCCAATTTCTCTTTTTTTATTGTAAAGTCCCGGTAACTATCGCTCACCTTGATACCACTGTCCTTAGCATACCCTAAAAAGGTTTTTAAAGTACTAAGCGCTTTAGCAATGGTTGTATTGTTCAGCATAGGCGACACGTTGCCGGCCTTATCTGTTTTGGTTCGCTTAATAAGAAATTTCTGAAATGATTTGAAAAAGTTGTTATCAATGTTTTCAAATGTAACTTTATGGCCCGTGGCGTCCTGGTACGCTTTCAAATGATTCTTAACCGACTTGTAAACCACAAGGCTACCTTTCTCTCTAACCGATTCATGATCGGTAATGTATTTATCCATCCAAGTGAACACCAGGCCCTTCTGCTCTTCCTTTTTGGTTACGGAAGACTGCTTACCTTTCAATTCATTGATAACCATCTCAGACGAAAATGCAATATCGTTGGCTGCAAATTTCTTTTCTATGGCATCTATTCTCATGATCACCTGCAGGATAGCATCATTGACTGAATCAATCTCAGATTTCATCAACAACCGATCTTTGGATATACCTTTTTCCTTAGCCTCTGAATTTGTGAGATAGCATGCGCGACGCTGCAAATCATCCCAGTTACCAGGGTAAACAGCAGTGTCAAGGGAATAAAATATTCGTGCTCTATGGATCGAGTAAGTCAGGTAAACCGGGACCAGTCCACTTTTGAGAGTTTTTTGTGTGCGAAGTACAAAATTCAGGGTACCAACCATAATGCGATTGCTTAAGTGATACCCAAAGATAAATATAAAAACAATAGGTATCACATAAGGTATCACATTTTTTTATATCTGTACATCATTGTATATAGCTATATATACGTATAAATCAATGTTAATTAAACGCTTTAGTGTATTTTACGACATCCAGTTATTTAAAAAATTAATAAGTTTCGAGTCCCTCCCTCTCCGCAAAATAAAACCGAACCCAAAAGTTCGGTTTTTTGCTTTGATATTTATTTGAAAATTTATTTTTTAGGTTTTTAAATAAAAACATCTGGGTTCAAATCCACCATACTACAAATCCCTTAGTCAATAAAAACAAGGTGCGTTCCTATCGCAGCTTTTACTTGTACAAAATTGCCATTTCGAACAGGAAATAATTATTCAGTATAAAAACCACTGTTCTTTTTCAGCATAAGTGTCAAATTCAAGAGCATTCAGCAAAACCAAGCCGGGCAGCGGTATTATAGTAATAGCATCATCTCTTTACAAAAATAGGATATTGAAAAAAGTCAATCTATACTGCATATAATGTGTATATTTATTGTCGCTATCCTTATCATAAATTTTAATGATTTCCTCTTTTTCTGTTTGCTTAAAATACCATTGGCAACATACAAGTAGCCCTAATATCTATAGGTATATCTTTTTAATATGCCTGTTGCTATCCTTTACGAAGCCCGCATTTTCCCAGTTTAAACAGCTACATGTTGAAGCTAATGAAAACAGCCATATACATCGCGTAGATTTTTACGCCGGTGCCGAAGGTTATATCGCTTTTTCTAAAATGCTTGGTTTTACTGCGGATAGCGGCAAAACAATTACTTATAAGCCCATTACCAACACCAATGTTAATTTTAACGGCTACACGGTTAACCTTACATTTGGTTTTGAACTGAGCGGTGTAAAAGCTTTCGACCGGAACAGAGTTTTGATTTATGGTAACTATGGGTTGGTACCTGCTATTCTTTATTCAACTAATGGTGGTAGTACCTATAAAGTGGTATTTCATTCGCAGTTTAGCCAAATTCCCGATTCCTATATCACCGACATGGCTTTCGCTGCAAACAACCTTACGGGGTATGCGGTTGACAAACACCGTATCTTAAAAACGACTGACGGCGGGCTTACCTGGGTAGTGAGCTTTACCCAGGAAAATTTCAATTTCACTAATTTACAAGTGTTAAGCGAAACCGTTGTACAGGCCTACCGTGCCAATTTGGGGGGCTTTGCTCCGCGCTACGCCACGGTTGACGGCGGTAGCAACTGGACCCTCAATGCAATAATTAACCACGGCGTTAGCTGTATGTATTTTGTAAATAATAATAATGTTTGGGCAAACACCGATGATGGAAGGCTTTTGATCTCGGCCAACAGCGGCAATACCTGGGCCCAGCAAAACGATGAAGTGTTGGCACCTGTCAATTTCTCAAAAATGATAGTAGCGAACGATAGCACCGCGTATGCTATCCAAAACGTAGGTTTTGATGTATTTAAAACAACCAATAAAGGTAAAATATGGGAGCGCCTGTATCGCGATAACAGTTACAGTTATTTTAATTATTCACTTAATGACATCCAGATAAAAGGTAACGCAATTTGGGTTGGCGGTGGCCACGGGTATCTTGCACTAAGTGGTAATAGCGGCGGAACGGTGGTACCGAGGGCGTATTTTACCATGGATGAAACAGGTGCCACCAGCACTGGCATAATTAAGTTAAATAATTATAGTAAAACCGGCAACACCTATAAATGGTTAGTAAATGGTAAGGTTATAGGAAACATATATAATGCCTCTTATGCTATTGACCTTTATGGCCCTAATGATACCGTGAAGTTGGTTGTAGGCAATAAGCTATATACCGATACCTTAATCAAAGTAACCACCTTTAGCCAGGCTGTAAAAATAACCGATATACAGCCGCTTGCCGCGGCCTCCGGCCAAAGTGTTAGTATTTATGGCGAGCATTTTGTTAATGTCACAAGCGTAACATTTGGTGGTGTGCCGGCTGCATCTGTAACGGCAAGTTCCAACGGCTATATCACAGCGGTTGTTGGCAAAGGTGCAAGCGGCGATGTAAAAGTAAGCACTAAAAAAGCAAGTTCAACTTTTGCCGGCTTTACATATATCCCTCCGCCAAATATCTTATCATTTTTGCCGGCCAATGCTGTTAAAGACGATACCGTAACCATTAAAGGCACCGGCTTTGATTGGGCCAATAAGGTGTTCTTTAATAATATTGAAGCAAAGTTCAGATTAGTATCTAAATCAGAAATCCGGGCTGTTGTACCATACGGTAATGCTACTGGCAATATTATAGTGAAAAGTGATTTCAACGGAGCCGATACAACAGCCACCGTCTTTAAACTCAAACCAGTCATTAAATCGCTGAATAATAAAGATGGTTGCTATAATTCGACTGTTGTGATATCAGGCATCGGTTTTTTTGATGTTAAAAGTGTTACCCTGGATGGTAACGCTGTATTAAGTTTTAATGTATCCAATTCCTACTGGAACGATGACGAGATCTCGATACAACTGGGAGAAGGAAATAAGGAAGGCAAATTGGTTATAACCATGAAGAATGGCCTTACTGTTGTTTATAACGGTTTTAAATATCATTTTACACCACTTATTACATCATTTGCCCCGGCAACTGGAAGCCCAGGTACCCTGGTTACCATCACCGGTAATAATTTCAGTACAGTAGCTGCAGAAAATTTTGTGTATTTCGGCGCAGTAAAGGCCCGGGTTGTTACGGCCACAGCCAACTCAATACAGGTTAAGGTACCTATAGGTGCTACCTACTCATCGCTTACCGTTGCAACAGCCTATGCAACAAGTACTTCTACAAGATACTTTACACCTACCTTTAACGGCGGAGGGGATTTAAGCGAAGATTTATTCGGCGCTCCTACTAATACTTGGGCCGGCAACAACGCCCGGTCGTTTGTTGTTGTTGATTACAACAACGATGGCAAGCCCGATATATCAGTTTCTGCATATGGTGACGCAGGTAATTTAAACTACTTTGTAGATAACAAAAGTACTCCGGGCAATATTAGCATTCAACGTGTACAAAGTGTTTACATTTCGGGCGGTTCGGATAGTTACCGGAATGGATCGTCGCACCTGGCAGTGGCCGATTGGGATCTGGATGGTGATCTTGACGTAATATTGGCGGGTTTAAACAACCAGAAACCTACCTATATCAAATCAACCTATAACCCAACTAACTTTTACGGCAGCGCGAGTGTGGTAAAAACAGTTTCGGGGTGGGAAGCCGACTTTTTTTATGATGACAGGTTTGCCCCAACAGGTATAGCGGTTTCAGACATGGATGGCGATGGGCAGTCAGATTACCTGGTTTCAGGTTCGTTTCCGCAGCAGCCATTTTTACCCAACGTTACCTTAGCTGATATAGACGGAGATGGAAAAACCGACATATTAGTGCACCTTGCCGATACCCTTGGGGTTTATCGTAATATCAGCACCAAAGGCAGTGCCACTTATGCACCGAGGGTAGATTTTTTAGCTGGTGGTACAATTAACGGTATCACAGTTGGTGATTTTGATAATAACGGAAAAACCGATGTTGCCATGACCATGAAAAGTACGCCGGGCATAGCGGTGTGGAAAAACAGCAGCACTCCTGGCAACATTGCTTTAGTTAAAGCAACCTCAATGAGCACGTCGGCCGTACCATCAGCTATTGTTGCCGCCGATATTAATGGGGATGGTAAGGTGGATATAGGCGTATCCAACGATGGCAAAGTATTGCTTTATCAAAACAAGAGTGGTGTATCCATTAACTTCGGCACACCTGTAACTATAAACCTAAGTGCGCCGATGGACCTTGCATTTGCCGATCTTGACGGCGATGCCAAACCTGAGATAATAGGGCTGGATGGTACAGGGGGCGAACCTGGCATTAACATTATGCGTAACCTAACCGGTGTTCCGCAAATAACCTCGTTTAGTCCCGATGGTGGACCGGTCGGCACTACCGTTGAAATAAGGGGAACCGATTTTACAGGTACCACAAGCCTTACCATAGGTGGTACGCCGGTACGCTCGTTCAAAGTAAATTCAAGAACGAGTATAACCGCTGTAGCAGGTGAAGGTAGCAAGGGCTATATCGCACTTGATGGCCCATCCGGTCCGGGCACGTCATTATCGGTATTTCATTTTTTGACTAAGCCTGCTGTTTACGTAAATAGTTATATCACCACCGAGGCCGCCGTTAATCTTGGCGATTCGGTTTTTATGAGTGTTTATCCCTATGACGAGAAATTTAAGGTGCAATGGTATAAAGACGGTAAGGCGATAATCAAGGCAACAAGTCCGGGCCTTTCGGTGAAGAATACCGGCAACTATACTGCCAGTATGTTTTATGGCAATGATATAGTAACATCAGATCCGGTGCGGCTACGTGTGATATTATCGTTACCGGTTGATAATTTCAGACTGTCGGCTACAAGTGTAACCTGTAAAGGCAGCAATAACGGCAGCATTGCTATTCATGCCAACATAGCTATCAATTATACGGCCACGATAAGCGGGGGAACTAACCGAACGATTAAGTTTAAATCAGACACCCGGTTTGACGACCTGCCTCCGGGCAATTACTACGTTTGTATTACCGTAGATGATTATCCCGAATATCAGCAGTGCTTTAACATTTTGGTTAACGAGCCTAAAGACCTTTGGGCTTATACCACTGTAAACAAAACCAACAATACCGTTAGCCTTGAACTGGCTGGAGCCGATGTTTATAATATAACCGTTAATAATAAACTATACACCGTAGGGGGTAATACTACACTGCCACTTGATAATGGTGTTAATAAAATTGCAATAAGCACCGATAAACTTTGTCAGGGTATAATTGAAAAGCTGATCGATTTGGCCGATAATATTATTCTTTACCCAAACCCCGTGCATGATGTGCTGAATGTTAACCTTGGTAACCGCACAGCCACAAACGCGTCAATAAGTATTACCGGCATAAATGGCGGCAGGGTGCTTTACAGTAAAGAAATAGCTAACCCTTATGGCATACTACAGGTAAACATAGCCGACTTTCAACTTGGTGTTTACCTTTTGCGGTTAAAGCTGGATAATAAAGAAAATGTTTACAAGATAATAAAGCAGTAATGAAGATAAAGTGGTTATTATTGGCTCTTTTGATAGTGATAGCAGGTTGCGGCAAAAAAAGTGACAACCCAATCGTTAAACCTGATGATAAGCCGGCTGGCCCATTGCTGATTACTCCGGCACCAAACGAGATCTGTACCAGCGGCACCATATTATCTGATACTACCGCTGCTATAACATTTAAGTGGGGAGCCGTTAGCAACGTTAGTAGCTACCGGTTTTATGTACAGGATTTATTTCATGAATCCGGGATTATGAAAATCTTAAATACCAATTCATTTAATATAACACTGAAACGAAACAAACCTTATAGCTGGACTGTTGTGGCAGTGAACAAAATAGGCGAAGGGCAAAGCGAAGAGCGAAGGTTTTACCTGGCCGGCAAAGGAGTAACTACTTACGCGCCTTTCCCAGCCCAACTGCTAAGCCCATACCAGGGCGAAAGCCTGGTAACATCGTTTCCTACTGTAGCAGTATCCTGGAAGGGAAGCTCTGTATCCAATAATATTGTGGATTTTGATCTTTACTTCGGTAATGTTAATGATCCACCCCTATTTAAGAGCGATTTGCCTTTCAATGCCAATATTGTTTATTATCCTGTGCCCGTAGAAAACGGAAAAACCTATTTCTGGCGCGTTGTAACTAAAGACGCCAATGGAAATACATCCACATCTCCCCTGTTCCAATTCAACAACAGGTAATAGTTTAGCTATTTGTTTGGTACTATGAACCAGCAACCCACCTCCGCGAACCCTTTAAAGCCGTTCCTCACAACAAGCCTGATCGCCGCCATTATCGAGTTTTTCGATTTGTATATTTATCCCGATGCTGTGGTGCTGGTATTTCCAAAATTATTTTTACCGGCCGTTGCCCATGGGCGAAGAGTGCAATAAATTCATACGTGATCTTTAGAGAAATATGGAACTGCCATATAAATAGTATTATATAGCACACTTGAAAGTTCAACTGATTCAACGCATATCATGCCGCGATCTGCAAATAAAAAAGCCGCCCACAAACGTGGGCAGCTCCTCAATCAACTATTATCTGGTATCTCACTTTACATCCCAGAAGATCTTTGTTGTACGTGTATCTTTTGCTTTTACATCATTATAATGGCTGTTGAAACCAGTTTCGACACTTGGATATACCAAGCGGGTTGGCGGCGTAGTGTAATTGGCCAGTTTACCAGTACTTGGAAACGTCAGTTTAGGGTATTTTGTACGTCTGTATTCGCTCCAGGCTTGAGTGCCTTGCATAAAGCCAAAATGTACCCATTTCTGTATCCATATTTTTGCCAGCTTCTCTGTTTGTGAACCCGTATACAGCACAGTTGGTCCGCCCGCAACCGTCGTGGTGTTATTCAGAAGAAATGCTTGTACATCTGCTGCGTTCAACGTTGGCTTAACACCGGTACCTAAACTATTCAGATAAAAATAGAAATAAACAGACTGGCTTACCGCAGTTTCGTATGCCTTTTTAGCATCACCGCCTCCCCAACGCTCAAAAGCTTCAGCTTTCAGGAAGTTAACTTCAGGCGCGGTCATCACGATACCTGGAAGTTTATTATTGGTTAAAAAAGTGGTTGGGTTAACAACTGAATACTGAGTAAAAGTTCTTGAACCTTCCTCACTTGGCATTGTCACTACCTGTGCCTTATACTCTGCGTTCGGTTTAGGGTTATTCGGATCTGTCAGATCAACACCCTTATCAAATATTACAGGTATCCTGGGGTCATTAGCTGGCAACATCACAGTGTTTAACATATAATCAGGTGCACCATTACTATTTCCTTCAGTAAGGGCGTCTTGTAATGATCCTGTGTAGTTGGTTAATGGAGTAAGTAACACATCTGTAGAAGCAGGATTGTAATTAGCAGCATTGCCGCCGTCAATCAATGGATATGAAGTTGGGTCAGCCAGCATTTTAGCTACTTCGGCTTTTGATCCGGCTTCGTCATAAAAAGACATACGCATCAGCAGGCGCAAACGGATAGAGTTAGTATACCTTCTCCATTTATCCACACTACCACCTAATAAAATATCCTGATTGGTGAACGCCTTACTTGACTGACCTGACAATGTAGCAGTTTTAAAATAAGTAGAAGCAGCATCCAAACCTGCGATGAAGCTTTTGTACAATGCTATTTGGTCATCAAATTTAGGGTTCTTAACCGTAGCGCTTGTTTCAAGGCTACCGGCCTCGCTAAACGGGATATCACCCCAGCAATCAACCATTTGTGATGCCTGATCATATAAAGTTACCCTGGCAGCATTCATGATTACATCATTAGTTGCCTTATCCGTAGCCGACATTTGGTTATACGTAACTTCCATGGTGCGGTATAAAGCCATTACGCCATTGGCTGAGCCGTTAGGGTGGTAAAAGTCCTCCCAACGGTTACCCATGTAGCCGTCATTTGGCTGATATACAGTGTTGGTGTTTGGTAAATAAGAGGTTTGCCCAAAATAAGATGTAGCGGTTAATACAAACGTTCTGTATTGCCAGTACTCGGCCCTTACCCTGGTATTATTTAACATACCGGTAAACATGTACGGAATAGTTACCGTTGCTGTTTTTTCAGGGTTATTAAATTTTTCGTCGATGCTCTTTTTGCAGCTCCCTAATGATAAAGCAAGCAAAAACGCGTATCCTATATATTTAAAATTCTTTTTCATAATTAATGACTTCTACTATTAAAAATTCGCGTTTAATGAAAATCCAAAACTCCTGGTTGCAGGTGAGGAACCTTCATCCACACCTTGCCTGTACCATTTGTCGCCAATCGGCGCTTCCGGATCAAGGTTTTTAAGTGTGCGGTATACATACAATAAGTTTCTGCCTACTAAAGAGAACCTTAAGTTGTTTAGGTGCAGTGCTTTGTTTACGCTTGCAGGCAACCTGTATCCCAACACAACTTCACGTAATTTCACGTAGTTGTTTTTAAATACTGCGTTTTCGTTTACAGAGTTTTCGCCCCAGTCATAGGTATTCAGATAATATGAAGCTGCATCAACAATCGTGGTGTTTTTTTGCCCGTTTTCGTTTACACCAGGCAACACAACACCATCGTTATAGGTTTTTCCTCCGTTTGGAGCAGTTCCTAAATGCTTGTCGCCGCTGCCATCAATGTAATAAGCCAAACCACCATGGGCTGCATCACGATACTGTAAAGTACTTTCGTACATGCCGGCAGCAGTACCATATTTTAACGGATTTGATACCATTTTGCCACCCCAACGATAATCAACCAATACATCAAGAGAGAAGCCTTTATAGTTAAAAGTGTTGGCAATACCGCCTACAATTTTAGGTTGTATATTACCTACGTTCACATATTTTGATTTATCAATAGTGTATAAACCATCGCTATTAACAATCTTGTTGCCATTAGCATCTTTGGCTATAGGGTAAACCAATATGTTACCTATAGGCTGATTTGGCTGAGCCACCACCAATAATGCAGATTGATCGCCTGTGTAGAAGGTAAGCCTGTCAAAACCTGGCGCCAGGTTGTTTACTTTTGAATGATTGATAGCAAAGTTTAAACGCACATCCCAGTTAAATTTACCAACAATTGGCTTGCCGTTGAAACCAACCTCCAAACCATTGCTGTGTAAAGTAGCGGCATTAGCCAGTAAGCTGCCACCACCCGTTGATGGAGCAACGTTCAACGCCATAATTACGTTTTTAACCTGATTGCTGTAGTAAGTGAAATCAAAACCTATACGGTCTTTCAGGAAACGGGCCTCCAGGCCATATTCCTGCTCGTATTTCATTTCGGGCTTTAACTGCAGGTTACCATAGGTAGCATCAAAAGTAAGTTGGGTAACTGAGCCATTTTGTGTTTGTAATGATGATTGGTTGTACAATACGTTAGGGACATATCTTGGTGCTTTATTACCAACCACACCATATGATGCCCTTAATTTTCCGTAGCTGATAAATTCAGGCATTTGAAATGCGTCTGTAAATACAAAACCCGAGTTTACAGATGGATAAAAATAGGTATTGTTTTGTGTAGGAAGCGTCGAAGCCGATTCATTACGTGCGGTACCTTCTAAAAATAAATAGTTTTTGTAGTTAAAGTTCAAGATTCCGAAAACGGCCTGGCTTTTCAGGAAACCACGGGTAGCGCTTGTATTTGCCACACCGTATGAGTTAGATATAGAAAAGAAATTTTCGGTAACCAAGCCCCCATTAGTACCTGATGATTGATCGCGGTAAGTTTCGCTGCGCGAAGTATAACCACCGCTAACAGACATACTTAGATCTTTGGTTAATTTGGGCGAATAGGTTAACAATAAGTCACCGTAAGTAACTGAATACTGTCCTTTTGTAACACCATAATAACCTGTGCTTGACGGGGAATTAAAAGCTATAGGATATTCATTGTATTGTTGTGACTCGGTATTACGGCCGGTATAATCACTGCCAATACGTCCGCGGAACTTTACATTTTTAAGTACATCCCAGTTTAACGTAGCACTGGTGATCAAACGGTTTTCGTTTTCATCTTCGCTGTTCTTTAACTGAGTCCAAAAAAAGTCCATAATATCCGCACCGCTCATATTATATTTGAAAGCTTCAGCTGGGTTCCTAACTGCATTGGCAAGCGTTACGTATTTATAACCTGCAGATGTTTGATAATTATCAAGCAATACATCCGCTTTTTCCGAACGGTTTAAAAAGCCACCAAAGTTGGCTAAAACACGGCCCAACTGGTACGGACGGTTATGGGTTAAGGTATTTACATAGCTCGCAACGATATCCGCGCTAATTTTATTACTTAACTTAACAGTAGTGTTCAAGTTAAATGAGTTTTTTTGTTGTTTTTGACCGCGCTGGATACCGGTATAATCCAAACGGGTTGCCGACAAACGGTAGTTAACATTATCTGTTTGGTTTGATATAGCGATGTTGGCGTTTGAGCTATAGCCTGTTTGAAACAGATCTTTGTAGTTATTTGGCTGCGGAGTGTAATCCCTGATCTCGCCATCCCACCACCTGATTTTCTGGCCTTCCATTTTAGGGCCAAATTGCGCGTATGAGCTAAAACGCGGCCTGTATCCTGATGGTGAATTAGGATCAGCTAACCAGCCATCTTCGGTAAAACCACCTGCAAGGTTGGTAGCACGGTCATAACCCGGGCCATAAACGTTTTGAAAATTTGGTGTAAAAGCAACCTGCTCTGCAGTGCCTACATAGTTGAAATCAACACCAAGGCCTCTTGATTTTGAACCTTTTTTGGTTGTGATAACAATGGCACCGCTCATAGCGTCAGATCCGTAAAGCGCAGTAGCACTTGCGCCCTTTAACACGGTAAGCGTTTCGATATCCTGTGGGTTGATATCCAGGATACCGTTACCCCTGATCCGCTGATCAGACCAGTATCCGTCATTATTTGAACCACCGGCACCTGCCTCGCTGTTATTACGGATAATAACACCGTCTACAACATACAGGGGTTGAGTGTTGTAGTTAAGTGAGTTGATACCGCGGATCTGCACGTTTACAGCACTGCTTGAACCACCTGGAGCAGTAGTAATTTTAACACCAGGAGCCTTACCGTACAATGCCGAAGCAAAGTTAGTATTACCGGCCTCCGTTAATTGCTTTGCGGTAATGGTAGTAGTGGCATAACCCAATGCTTTTTCCTGCCGTTTGATACCAAATGAAGTAACTACTACTTCATTTAATTCGCCTTTGCCCGCAACCAATGTTACGTTGATCACGGCATCGTCACCAACGGTAACTTCTTTTGGTGTATAACCTACAGATGAAAATTTAAGCACTGCGCCTTTAGCCACTTTAATGCTGTATGCACCGTTTATGTTGGTTTGTACACCGGTTGTTGTACCTACAACTAACACGGTAACACCCGGTAAAGGCCCGGCGTCATCGCGCACCACTCCCGTAACATTGGTTTGGGCAAATAAATTTGCCGAGATAAAAAGGGGCAGTAGCAGTACCACCCACCTTTTCAAGTTTAGATAAAATTGTTGCATGAAAATTGATTAATTGAGTTAAAAACAAGACCTTGAATATGTTTATGTCGGCTCAGAAATATTGGCCTGCGGATTAAGTTTATATAGATTTTCAATCACTGTGGTTACGCCTCCTAACAGTTGCGCGTTATTACCCAGGTTTGAAACCGCTAATTGGGTGTAGGTGGTTAAGTGGGGAATGCAGTGCTCGTTCATGGCCTGCTGAATGGGGCTGAGCCATAATTTACCGATAACGCTCCCCTTTCCGCTTAAAATGATGCTTTCGGGATTCATTAAATGCAGCAATATGGCCAGGCCCTGGCCAATAAAATAAGCTGCCTCGGCAATGATTTTTATTGCAAAGGCGTCACCTTTAAGTGCTTCGTCAATGATATTATCTGCCGATACATTATCGTATTTTAGGAGGCTGCTAACCTGCCCCTGTTTCAGGCCCTCAGCAGCTTTAGCTTCAATAGCTAGCAAAGAAGCCTCTGTTTCCAGGCAGCCCTGCTTACCGCATGAGCATAGCTTTCCGTTTTTATGAAGCGGCAAATGGCTAAACTCTCCCGCAAAACCGCTGTGCCCTTTAAAGATCTCTTTATTGATGATCATCCCCAAACCAACGCCCCAGCCCAGGTTGATGATCATGGAATTATTACGGGCAATAGGGAGCCCAAATTTTTGCTCGGCCAGGGCTATGGCCGTCGAGTCGTTTTCAATAAATACAGGAAGTCCGGCTTGTTTCGTAATGTAGCTTACCAATGTTTCTTCCGGAGCTTTAAGAAAGCTCAGGTTATTACCCAAAAACGCGTCAATAAACCCAGGCATGGTAATGCCTATAGCTAAAAATTTATCTTGTGGTAATCCTGAATTAACAACTACTGCTTTGATAAAGGTTATTACTGAATGGATTGCATCCTTGTTATCGCCCAGTTTTAACTCAAACTCCTGCACCCCTCCCACAAACTCATTATTCATATTGACAATTACAATTCTTGTCAAAAACTGGTTCATAGCTACCGAAATGATAAAACCGGTATCAGCTATCAATGAATAAGTTGCAGGCTTTCTGCCCCCGCTTGAGGCCCTTATACCGAATTCCTTAACAATATCTAACTTCATCAAATCGGCTATCCCCTTGGTCACATAAGGAATGCTTCGGCCCGTATAAATACTCAGGTCGTTAAGGGAAGCTGTTTTACTGTAATACAGGCCTTTAATGAGGTCAATATGCTTAAGAAACATGCGGCAGGGGTTTATATCTGCATATTTAAATAAATTAATTTAATAAAGAAAGAAAACTTTTTATTTTTTTTAAAAAGTATGGCTTAGATTTATAAAACCAATAATTACTTTTGAAAATGAGAAGAAATCTATCACACCTTTTTATGGTATTTTTTACCATGTTATACACTGGTTACGCGCAGGCGCAACACCGTGTAAATCCTGATGAGATCAAAGAAAAAATGCAATGGTTTGCCGATGGTAAGCTGGGCATATTTATTCATTACGGCATCTATTCTGTAAAAGGGATAGATGAAAGCTGGAGTTTTCATAACAAAAAGATCAGCTACCCTGATTATATGAGCCAGCTAAAAGGCTTTACGGCAAATCAATATAACCCAGATGAGCTGGCAGAGCTGATTAAAGAAAGTGGCGCCCGTTATGCGGTAATGACTACCAAACACCACGATGGTGTAGCTTTATGGAACAGCAAACACGGCCCGCTGAATGTAGTACAAAAAACTCCTGCCAAAAAAGATCTGTTAAAGCCATTGTATGATGCCTTGCGCGCACGTGGTGTAAAAGCAGGCGCCTACTTTTCGCTGATAGATTGGAGCCATGCAGACTATCCGGGCTTTTTGAAAGACAGCAGCAGGTACCAGGTAAATGCACAGCCGGTGAAATGGGCAAAATATTTAACCTTTATGAACGGACAGCTGGATGAACTGGCCAAACAATATAACCCCGACCTTTGGTGGTTTGATGGCGATTGGGAACATAGTGCCGAAGAATGGAACGCACCGGCAGTGCGACAAAAACTATTAAGCTACAACCCCAACACTATCATAAACGGACGCCTGCAGGGTTTTGGCGATTATGATACCCCTGAGCAAAACTTCCCGGTATCAAGGCCTAATTACAAATGGTGGGAACTTTGTATGACCATTAACGATAACTGGGGCTATCAGCCACAGGACACAAATTTTAAAACCCCTTATGAAATCATCAGCATTTTTACTGATGCCGTAAGCTATGGTGGCAATTTACTACTGGATATCGGGCCCAAAGGCGATGGCAGCATTCCGCCGCAGGAAGTTAATATGCTTAAAGAATTGGGTGCATGGAACAAAAAAAACGGCGAGGGTGTTTTTAATACGGTAGCCGGTATGCCACAAGGGCATTATTATGGTGCAAGTACCCTGTCAAAAGACTCAACAACTGTATACTTGTTTGTTCCGGCTAAAACAAGCGCGCCGGTATTGGTGAAAGGTTTAAAAAACAGCATCAAAAAAATAACCGTTCTCGGCAGCGATACAGCGTTAACGTATAAAATTGTAGGTAAAATTTCATGGAGTGCGGTACCGGGCTTGTTGTACATCCCCATTCCCGAAAGCCAGCAGGATAAATATATGTCTGTAATAAAAATTGAGCTTAACGGCAAGCTTGATCTTTATCGCGGTAAAGGAGGGTTCCTTACTAATGAATAACAGGAAAGCCTAAAGGCAGAAAGTCTAAAGCTTAATTCGCATGCCACTTCTTTACTGATCCTGATGTCAAAACAAAAGCCTGTAATCAATAATTACAGGCTTTTGTTTTGATGTTAATCGACACAACTATTTCCTCAACAAGCTCCAATTCTTCTCTTATTATTGCGGATAAACCGTATCAGGCAAAAAAAATTTAATTTTTTTTGCCATTAAAACAGCTCCCCAACCGCGGGGTGCCATTGCGGACGAAGCGTATCGACAAGATTACATCTTGCTTTTAATCAATACTTTACAATAATTTTGTTTCATCGAACCAATTATCCGGCACCTTCTTAAAACAATGGCAAAGCCTAATGCAGGGCAATAACGCGCCTCGTAACCTTAAGCTGTTTGTTTTATAAGCTATGCCAGTGAAACCAATTGTAAACTAAAAACCAATTTATGAACAGCAAACCAAAAACTACCTTTGCAACCCTGGTGGGCCTGGCCCTTTTTGTGGCGTTATTTTTTACTTATTGCACTAAAAAACAAGTCTCGCCGGCGGGGGCGAGCAATGATGCTACCTCACCGGCATTAAAAACCCAGGCTACCGGCTTTATCCATCCCGGCATCCTCAACACGCAGCAAACGCTTGATTATGTGGGGCAGCAAGCCAATTCAAATGATGCGAACCGGCTTGCGGCTTACCAGTTTGTACTCAACTATTGCAATAACCACAGTCCCAGCGGTGCCTACAAGGCCACTGTACAGGTTGCCGGCGGCGTTACCACGCCCGATGAAATTGCTTTTAAAGGCGATGCCTTGTTAAGCTATGCCCTGGCACTACGCTGGGCTAAAACCGGTAACGCTTCATATGCAACTACCGTAAAACAAATACTCGATGGCTGGGCCAATAGCTTTCAAAACTTCAGTGTAACCGGCTCACAGCCTAACCAGGCTTCGCTTGAAGCTTCATGGGCAGCGCCTACCTTTGCGGCAGCAGCCGAAATCATCAAATATTACATCCCGGCCAGTGGCGTTGGCGGCGGCTGGACTACAGCGGAAAATACCCAGTTTGTAAACTTTCTGAACAACATGAAAGATAACTACATCAATAACGTGCCCAACTTTAACAACAACTGGAACGTATCTGCCGGATATGCAAAAATGGCTATCGGCGTGTTTGAAGATAGCCAAACTGTATACCAAAACGGCATTACCGCTGTAAAAACTGTATTACCCAATGTAATTGCCTCAGATGGCTCGATGAACGGCGAGATCTGCGGATCGCACAATGATTATGTGCATTATCAGTACTCACTTACCGGATTGAGCTATGCCGCAAACATAGCAGGCATCCAGGGGGATTTGTCTATTTACTCGGCCAGCAGCAGTCGCCTGTTAACCGGGTTTAATTACCAATACAAGCTGATGCACGGGACAGTATCGCCGCCATGCTCACCTAACGGTAATGTAAACAACCCCATCTGGCCGGGAATTGAAGTGGCTAATCGTCATTACGGCACTACCGAAACCAGTTACATCGCCAGCAATTATGTATGCGACAGTAACGGCCTGCCTAATGGAGATATCGGTTTCCTATGCTGGACAAACTACACCCATAACAATGTGCCAACCACATTTTAATAAAGCATTCGCTTAATAAAAATTTTATCCCGGCCGCTCCGTTTATGACTGACCTCATTTAACGGAGCGGCTTTTTTTGCTTTATACAGATTGACTTCTGCATTAACGGTGAGGAGCATCCGCAAAATATATAACTGAAATTATTCCCAACATGCCGAAATTAACCCGGTCTGTTTTTGTATGGATCACTTATAATTATAAAGCTTAATCCGCTGGATCCCATATTCGCCCAACGGGATCCTTAAGTGCCTTCCCTGGTGATCTTCATCGCCATTTAAACGGCGCCCCGGCTGCCACTTTCCGTTAACAAATATCCCTTCGTCTACCTGTAAAATACCTGCACGTAGTCCATCTTTTACCGGCTTAAAACTGATGACCAAACCTGTGCCGGCTACATAAAACTCATCATTAGCCAAAGCTGTTATAATACCTCCGGTTAACGGCCAGTTTGCATCCTTTGCTTTGGGCGACCAGCCCAGGGCTAAATCATGCGAAACCGTGAGCATGTAATCGCCCATTTGCAGCCGTATGGTATCCGCATCCTTACTTAACAATACACCATCCATAGTTCCCTTGCGTTTGGCCTTGCTAATCTCACCTGATAACTGATGAATGATATTGTACGATTGGGAAAGTGGCTCTCCTGCCGTTTTGTTATCAGTTTCGATAGAAAAAGGAGAAAAGCCCAGCGCTTTGTAATGGCCGATGGCATAAAAGGCTTTGGCATCCACCCCATCCTCAAAACGATGCTCGGGGATAAACAGGGCATTATCAGGCCGGGTATAACGGTCATTCCAGTACTTAAAGTCAGGGTTATAAAAATCGGGCGACAGCAAGTCAATATCCGGTGCTGCTGCTTTCCATACGTCAATCAAATGCGGCAAGGGGCCTGCAGAAGGGTACTGTCCCGGCTTTTTACCCGGAGCGTTAAGGGCTGCGTTCACATACATTGGCAGCGGACAAACGGTCTTACCTGCTTTAGCTACAGCGTTAGCGTATTCGGCAAAGTACCAAGCCATAAACAGCTCGTCGGTAGCCGGGCTTTTGCCAAAAACCGATTCCCAGTTACCAGAAGTTTTACTCCCTCCGTCCTGCCATATTTTTTGCATTTCGGGTACAAGCTTGTCTTTGTGCGAATTTAACCAGGAGATTAGCTTTGTCGGGACCGGCCGGTTAAAAGCTTCATCGGCCAGTTTCGAATGATCGCGCGCATCCGGCAGCATACCTATCTCATTTTCAACCTGCACCATCAGCACTGTGTGGAGCTTACTATCGGCCTCCTTAATATGCAGCATTAACGCGCTAAAAGCTTTAATATCTGCCTGCAAAGCATCTTTGGAGAACGGCGTAATAATCTCTTCAGTACCTCCCACACTGTTGGCAACGCGCGGAAAACGGTTTTCATTGGTTTTAACCCAACCTGGCGCATAACAGCTCATGCTGTTTTTCCAGGTGCCAAACCAAAGCAGCACCAGTTTCATTTGGTACTTCCGGGCACTTTTAATCAAATCATCAACCAGTGTAAAATTAAACTCGCCCTCTTGTGGCTCCAATAGTTCCCAATAAACCGGCGCTATCACTGTGTTAAGATGCATTTTTTGCAGTTTGGGCCAAATTGGGTTCATGTAAGCCGCACTTGATGCGCTCGAGTTTCCAAGTTCGCCGCCTGTCATTAAGTATGGCGCTCCATCTACCAATAATTCAGCATTATCGCCGTAATATTGTATATGAGGTATTGCTTTTACGGTATTTTGTGCCTTAGGTTTAAAGGCTACCAAACAGCACAAAACAAATATCAATATGCGAGCCTTCATAACTCTTTTTGATTACGCTGATTTAAAGAAAAAACATCCTTATCTATTAATTTCGTGCATATGCCCATGCCAAAGCCTTGAGCATGGTAACAGGTTTACCCGATAAATGAGTAACATCATCAATAATGATATGCTTAAAAACAAGATTTTCATAATGACGGCTTTCCAATAACGCCACCAATTGTTTGTTTGGTTCAACCTGTCCCGGAGTTTCCAATCCGCCCACTTCCATAAATACACTTACGGGCAGGCTTTTATGTTTGGCTGCATATTGCTTTTCAGTTTCAAATACAGCTCCGTTACCATAACCCAATGCAGGGCTGCCTATCAGGATATTTTTAAACAGCGTTGGCTTTTCAAACAAGGTATAAGTTGCAAATAGGCCCCCCATCGAATATCCGTACAGCGTACGGTTTACAGGATCGGCCTTTAAATCGGCATCTACCGACGGGATCAATTCCTTCTCAATAAAAGCAAGGAATGCAGGCGCCCCACCGCTTTCGGCCACATTGGGAAATGCAACCGGTGTGAAATCCCGGTTGCGCTTATTACCGGCAGTACCAATCAGGCCACCGTCGCCAATAGCTACCAATACGGGCTCGGGGATATGATATTCGGCCATCAATAATCCTAAATACTCCAGCGATGGTGAAAAATCGTTATCACCGTCAACCACGTACAATACCGGAAATTTCTGTTTAGCGGTATCATAGCCTGCCGGGTAATGAATATAAATATCATAATCATTACCCGCGAGTTTAGAGTGCATTTGCCGGTGTTCCGAGTTGGGGATAGTAACCGGCTTAACCTGCTGCGCAAAACCATGCGTCCCCAACAAATCAAGCAGTAGCAGTAACAGGGTTAAAGCTTTAAGGATTTTCATATCGATGAGGTTACAAAAACGGATCGATCAGCTTGATAGAACCATCGGCATTATGCTGCAGTTCGGTTACCTTCACGTTGCGCAGGTGTGTTTTGCCCGATAGTTGGGTATCGTGGTAAAATATATACCATTTGCCTTTTATTTCGATGATGGAATGGTGGGTTGTCCAGCCCTTTACCGGTTTCATAACTACGCCCTTATAAGTAAATGGCCCAAGCGGACTATCACCTATTGCATAGCAAAGCAAATGTGTATCGCCGGTTGAATAAGTGAAGTAATATTTACCATTGTATTTATGCATCCATGAGCCCTCAAAAAAGCGGCGGTCATGATCTTTGGTCAATAACGGTTTGCCCAGGCTATCTAAAATAGCAGCATCTTTCACAGCACCGTCAAAAGTTTTCATGTCCGGTTTAAGCAAAGCTACTTTACAGCTTATGGCTGGGGCATCTTCCTGTTTCGAATCGGTCTTTGATCCATCTGCCTCGTATTTACCGGAGATCCAGCGCTGAAGCTGACCACCCCAAATGCCGCCGAAATACATGTAGTTTTTACCATCGGTATCAGTAAACACGGCAGGGTCAATGCTAAAGCTGCCCGCTATCGGCTCAGGTTCGGCTTTGAACGGGCCAACCGGGCTTGCAGCAGTCGCCACACCAATATGGAATACATCTTTTTTATCCTTTACCGGAAAATACAGGTAATAAGTTCCGTTTTTAAACGCAGCATCAGGCGCCCACAACTGCCGACCAGCCCAGGGGATATCCTTAATATCAAGTGCAACACCATTATCAGTAACCTTGCCGCCAATGCTATCCATCGACAGGATGTGATAATCCTTCATGGCAAAATGGTCGCCGTTATCATTTTCGGGAATACCCGCATCGATATCATGCGATGGATAGATATAAATTTTG
>Ga0157372_10000183_pt1 | contig 69437 bp, 64 predicted proteins | sample C55metaG_FD_115307 | JGI IMG/M metagenome (GOLD analysis project Ga0157372, IMG submission 115307) | Corn rhizosphere microbial communities from Kellogg Biological Station, Michigan, USA - C5-5 metaG | ecosystem: Host-associated > Plants > Roots > Rhizosphere > Soil | place: USA: Michigan... | reverse complement strand
TCTCGCAAAGGTCGGTGCGCCCACCCTGCTCTTGATCACCGGCGACGACGTCGTCGAAGCGCAGGCCGCGGTGGCGGCGGCACGGAAGCTGCGCTCGGCACATCAGATCCGCTCCGTGAACGGACGAGACCCCGAGCCTTGGCCGTGGCCGGACAGGCCCTTAAGCCCTTGAGTGAACAAGCGGCCAGCCCTCTCCCCCGCGCGCCGTTACCCGGCGTCGAGCTGCCTTCGCAGCCACACCTCAGCGGCGATCGCGGAGTGGCCGAGGAAGATCGGGGGACCATCCCGTGTCCGGCGCATATACCAGCCGGTCGCTCGAATTTCGTCCTCGTCCGGGACCTGGACGTAAAAGGGTGGGACGGCCGGTGTCGGCTCAAGTTTGCTCGCCACCGCCCGTAGTCGGCGGCCACGCTCGCCGAGCCCGCTCATCGGCGGAGTTGCCCGCGCCTGTGACCCGTGGTCTTGGTTGGCATCGGAGCTTCGTTTCGTGAGGCCCGCGCCCGATGGCCGTGGGATGACGTCGAAGCCCTCACCTCGCCTACGCGGGGTCAGTGACCCTGGGCGAGGTAGGAGATCCCTCCGATCGCTTCCCCCGCCGCGAAGGTCGTCTTCCCGTTTGAGAAGGAGGAGTTGAGGGCTTCGGCGGTGGAGGTGGTCAAAGTCGCGGTCTGACCTGAGACCGCGATCGTGCGAGCGCTCGGGTCCGCGGAGGCCTGTGCCGTCCCCAGCGAGAGCAGCGGCCCGCGGGGCTGTTTGCCGGCCTTCGGGGGCGAGGGCTCGAGGTCGGTTTCGGCGGAGATGGTCGCGGCGCCCGGTTCCAGCCACGGTTCCTGCCAGAAGAGCTGGGCGCTGCCGAGCTGCAGCAGTTCGAGGGCGCCGCCGGTCTTGATCAGGCCGTTGCTGCCGTCGGGAGAGAGAACCGATTCCGACCCGATCGGGAAGCTCAAGGTCGGGCCCGCCCCAAGTTCGGCCGGGGCGATCGGGTTCAACGAGACGAAGAGCTTGTTCAGCTTGTCGACGAAGGCCGGGTCCATCGCCAGTGAGACGCGGTTCTTCGCCAGCAGATGGACGGTGGCGGAAGTGACTCGCGAGCTCAGGGTGCCGAGAGGCTGGCCCGCCGCGATCGCCTTGCCCAGCCGCAGCTTCTTGTTCAGACGCGATGCGATCTTGGCGGTCAGCTTCAGCCCGGTGGCGGTGAAGCCGAAGCCGAAGCCTTTGCGCTTCGAGGCCGGCTTCGCCCCGCTCGCGATCTTCAGCTGCCCACCCCCCACCTTCGCGTAGAGGGGCGAGCGCTTGGCTTTGAAGACGATCGCCCGGAAAGGCAGCTTATGCTTGCCGGCGACGAAGACGATCGTGCCTTCGCTTTCGACCGTGCCGGTGCCCTGCAACGGTTCGAATTCGCCGCCGTCAGCCGGCAGGACGATCTTGCGGCCCTTGCGCTTGGCGCCACCGCGAGCCTCGATCGAGACATGGTGAGCGGCGAGCAGCCGCGAGAAGGGTGCCGAGAGTGACAGGGTCGTGGTCCCTGAGGCGACCGGGTCGTATTCGACCGCCTGCGCGCTCCCGACGTGCGCCGCGCCGAGGACGAGGCAGGTGGTGATGGCGAGCTTAGTGCGAACCAGCCTCGCCTTCATCCCCCCCACCCCCACGGCGCCGCTATCGCGAGCTTCCACTGCTCATCGACCCGGCGCAGGACCAGCGTCGGGGTCGATTCGCGGGCGAAGGAGCTGATACCCGGCGCGCCCGACTCGATCGTCCAATGCTCCCTGCCCAGGGCGACGTCCCCCGCCGCCAGCACCGCGGAGACCTGGACCGAGACCCGCGCGCCCGCGGCGACCATCTGGGCCAGCACGGCCCCGATCGCCTCGCGCCCCTCCACCGCGGTCGCGTCGGGCGTGATCAGGCAGCCGTCGCGGGTGAAGCAGGCACAGGCGCGCTCGAGCTCGCCGCGGTTGACCGCGTCGCAGAAGGCCCTGGTCGCGCCCCTCGGGGTGGCGAGCACCGGTGCCCCCGGCGTCATCCCCGCACCCCGCAGCTCTTGGGAACCCGCACCGGCAGAGGCTTCTGGCCGGCGAAGTAGAAGGTCGTCAGCGCCAACGGGAAGGCGGCACGGTTGGTGCCCTTCGGGGCCGGGCAGCCGGCGTTGAAGTAGCTGAGTTCGCGGCCCTTGTAGCGATATTTGCGCTTCAGGTTGAGCTTGATGCGGTCGACGTAGCCCCAGTCCCCGAGGGCTTCGGGAAAAGCCGCCGAGAGCTCGGTGCCGTAGCGGCCCGTGCCGATGTGGCGGATCGTGAAGGCGATCACGAAGGCGCTGGGGAAGGGATTCGCGGTGTAGATGTGGGCCAGCAGCAGGGGCGTGCGGCCACGCCGCCCGTTGAAGATCAGCAGCCGCCCGCGCGTCGCGTAGGCGGGCTGGTCGGGGAGGACGATGTGGGCCCAGAAGCGACCCGAGCCGATCAGCGAGGGCGTGCAGAGCTGCAGCGCCTCGCCGGTCGAGGCGGTCCTGATCTTGGCGATCGGGCACGGGGGCAGCCCGAGCGACTGCAGGAGGCCATGGCGGTTGACCTTGATGTCCATCTTCTGCAGCTGCGGCGGTATCCCGCCGTCGGTGGCGGCGATGTGGCCGGCGACGAAGACCGAGATCGGGGCGGTGCCGTTGCGCGGCAGCTTGAAGGGGGCGATCTGGGCCAGCACCGTGACCCGCAGGTCACCACGCTGCACCACGGCCGCCCCAGCCGCCGCGGCGCTGAGTGCCAACAGCGCCAGCACAACCGCCAGCGTCCTCCCGCCCCGCCATCCCATCGCCTAGGTGAACCGCGACGGTTCGAGTCGGCAGTAGTGGAACTGGAACGGGACGACGACCGCATTCGCCCGTTCGGCCTGGCTGGTCAGCCTCACCACCATCTTCTCGGCCGCGAGCTTGTTGCCGGCGCGGAGCTTCGCCGCGGTCGCCTTGAACAGCGAGACCTCCTTTTCGACCTCGGTGAACCAGTGCGCCAGCCGTTCGACGTCAGCCGAGGGTCGCGGCAACGGCTTCAATTGCCCGACAGTCCCCCGCAGGGCTTTGGCGGCCTTTTCGAACCGGCGTGAGGCGGCCTTCAGCTTTCCCTGCTTAACCTCCGCCCGCACGCCGGCGAAGATCCGTTCGTTCGCTTCGGTGTTCACCTTGCAGACCGGTTCGGCTTCTTCGCGGTAGGTATCGCGCGTTGCTTCGGCAGCAGCAGCCGGTATCGCCACAGCAAGCACCAGTGCCCCGATCGCGATCGCCGCGGCCCTCTTCATCCTCTCCCCCTCTTCCCTGGCTTCGTCCGATCTGACAAGTGGCATTGGTTCCCAAAAGGTGCCGCTCGTTCCAATGACGGAAGCAAACCACAACCCGCAGAGGCTGTCAAGCGAAGAGTCCCATGCTTCGGTGCAATTCCTCTGGTTTGATTACCCTTGTAAATCTGCAGGTCTGCTCTAGAATTACACGGATGATTGACCGAAGAATCGCCGGCGAAGTGACTACGCTGCTGGAGGAGTCGCCAGCCGTGGCGTTGATCGGTCCGCGCCAAGCAGGCAAGACGACGCTCGCCCTAGCGATCGCCGAGGGCAGGGACGCCGTCTACCTCGACCTCGAGTCCGCACCCGACCGCGCGCGGCTGGCCGAGCCAGAGCTTTACTTCGCCGACCACGCCGACGAGCTGGTGATCCTCGACGAGGTGCACCGCGCCCCGGGGATCTTCGAAGCCCTACGGGGGGAGATCGACCGCGGCCGGCAGGAAGGCAAGAGGGCGGGCAGGTTCCTGCTGCTGGGATCGGCGGGCATCGATCTGCTCGCCCAGAGCGGCGAGACGCTGGCGGGCCGGGTTGCATTTGTCGAGCTGGGCCCATTCGACGTCACCGAGGTGGGCGCGGAGCGGCTCGACGACCTCTGGGTGCGGGGCGGCTTCCCGGAGAGCTTCTTGGCCCGCGGCGAAGCGGCGAGCCTGCGCTGGCGAGCCGACTTCATCCGCACCTACCTGGAGCGCGACATCCCCCAGCTCGGGCCGCGCATCCCGGCTGAGACGCTGCGGCGGCTGTGGATGATGCTTGCCCACAGCCAGGGCGGCCTGCTGAACGCCGCCCAGCTTGCCCGCGGCCTCGGCGTGAGCGGCGCCACGGTCGGCCACTACCTGGACCTGCTGGTCGACCTGCTGCTGGTTCGCCGGCTGGCGCCGCGGCTGACCAACGCCGGCAAGCGGCTGGTCCGCTCCCCGAAGGTCTACGTGCGCGACAGCGGCCTGGTCCACGCCCTGCTCGGGCTGGCCGGCAAGGAGGATGTGCTCGGGCATCCGGTGGTGGGCGCGAGCTGGGAGGGAATGGTGATCGAGAACCTGATCGCGGCCGCGGGCGAGGGGGTCGCGGCAAGCTTTTACCGGACCAGCGGCGGCGCCGAGGTCGACCTCGTCCTCGGCCGGCCGGACGGCGAGTGGGCGGTCGAGGTGAAGCGAAGCCTGGCCCCGAAGGTGGAGCGGGGGTTGCGCTCCTCCCTCGCCGACATCGGGCCGCGGCGCAGCTTCATCGTCTACCCGGGGAACGAGCGCTACCGCCTCGGACAGGGGGTCGAAGCGATCGGCCTCGCCGAGCTCTGCGCGGAGCTGGCGCCCACCTGAGCCCCTTCATCGGTGCGCGCTTGAGCGCTTGTGCTTCCTCCCGCCCTTGCCCTTCTTCCCGCAGCTGCCCGCCACCACGCACGGGGGTACGTTGAAGAGGGGCATGGTGATTTCGCCGTCGCCAGCCGATCGAGGATTCGTTGATGAGGACGTGACTGGTGATCGTGGCGGAGGTCGCTTGCGCGACCTCCGCCGACTGAGTCATTGCGTGCTGCTCTTCTGCCTTGTACGACCTGGGCGGCTAGGTTCCAACGTTCCCAAGAATGGTTCCGGCGGTAAACCACATATTTTCTTCGGGACCAACAGTTATACCGCTCAACTGGAGGCCTACGTAGCTTCCGCCAGCGGTGTATTCCGTGATCACGCCGCTACTGGTAATCCGCCCGACCTTTTTTGATCCGTGATCGGTAAACCAGAGATTTTCATTGGGGCCAAGCGCAATCGGTCCTGGATTACTATTTTCAGGGAGCGCGTATTCCGTGATCGTGCCACTCGTGGTGATTTTGCCGATCTTGCTGGTCTGATAGTCCGTAAACCACAGTGCTTCGCTAGGACCGCTGGTGATTGCAAAGGGCCAGCTGTTCAGAGGGAGCGCGTATTCGGTGATCGTGCCGCTCGTGGTGATCTTGCCGATCTTGCTGGTACCTCGATTCGTGAACCAAAGCGCGCCGTCTGGTCCAGAAGTGATCCCATAAGGTTCGCTGCCCGCTGGCAACGTGTATTCGGTGATCGTGCCGCTCGTGGTGATCTTGCCGATCTTGCTAGTAGCTTTATTGGTGAACCAGAGGTTTTTGTCAGGTCCAGTGGTGATTTCGCGCGGTTCGCTTCCGACCGGCACGTTGTATTCCGTGATGCCACCGGAGGTAGTGATCTTGCCGATCTTGTTCGCGCCCGGCTGCGTGAACCAGAGGCGTCCATCGGGCCCGGCGGTAATTCCATTCACACCAGCAGTTGAGACAAGCTGGTAGGTGTTAAGGACCACACCGGTCGTGCTCACCTTCTTTATTTGACCACTTGCTGCACTGACCCACAAGTTGCCGTCAGTTCCAGTGGCTACATCGATAATGTTGGATATTTTGTATTCCGCAACTTGCCCGACAGGACGCAGGACGCCAGTCGCCGCTGAAGAGGCGGCGCCGGAGCCTTCCGAATTGGTCGCAGTCACCTTCAGGAGGAGACTGTGTTCCACATCTGCTTCTACCGGGGTATAGCTGGCACTGGTTGCTCCCGAGATATCTACACATTCGGTGCCGGTAGCGTTGCAACGCCTCCACTGATAGCCGAGGGAGGTCGGGCCGTTGGTCCAAGAGCCACTGGTCCCTGACTCAGACTTGCCGAGATGAGGCGTGCTTGGAGAGACCGTGGGTAGGACCGTGGCTTCGGGAAGGCCGGCCGCAAATGCTGGACTCGCCCCAAATGCCATGCATACCAACATGCAAGCGAGCAGGGCCAGAGGACGCCCGAGTAGAGGCGCGCCACGCCCGCTTGCCGGATTGGCCTGAGGAGACTGGGTGTGCTCGCTTCTTTTGATGTAGTTCACATTCGTGCCTTTCTTCTCGGTGTGGATGCTATGGGTGAGCTTTTGGTTCACGCGGGTGGTCGAACTCGTCGAGGCGCTCGCCGGTTCGTGGGCTTGGTGGATTCCTAGTGGTGCTTGTGCTTCGGAGCTAGGAAGGACGGCGCCGCCTTCAGGCTCGAAGCGCTCTCGACGCCCACCGCCTTCATCGCCCGCCCGTGTGCTTGGAATTGGCTCGCTTGCCTTTGCCGCAGCTATTCGCCACCACCTTCGGGTCGGTTTCGTAGCGCTTGCCGTTCTGCGCGGTGAAGACCGAGACGGCGCGATGGATGCCCTTGCAGATGTTCGTGGTGTTGACCAGCAGGCCTTTGCTGGCGCCTTTCATTTCCAGGGTGAACTTCGAGACCGGGGCGTCGGGGACGGAGGCGAAGGTGTTGCGGATGCGGGAGCGTTCGGAGCCCTTCTTCTGCACCGCGTCGATGAAGCCGACCAGGTCGACGTTGATCTCTTCGCCGTGCAGGGCGGCGACGAGGTCGGGGAGGTTGCGTTCACCGCCGTTGGAGCGCAGGTAGACCGGGCCTTCGAGCGGTTCGTCCAGCAGCGGGGTCACCGCCCGGGCGCGGCCGTAGATGGAGGCGGCCGGACAGTGTTCGCCGTTGCCGCCGCCTTCGTTGAACTGCACCCGGGTGCAGCTGGTGCCGATGTGGCCCTGTTCGAGGATCTCCGAGAAGGGCAGGGTCAACACCGACTTGGCGATGTTGGCGTAGGCACCTTGCTTGGGATAGGTGAGCGTGGCTTTGAACTTCGGCACGCCGCCGCGGTGGGTCGGGCCGGAGACCTTCAGCGCCAACTTCGGCTTGAAGCCGAGCGCGGCGCAGTCCGCTGCCTGGAAGGGGCTTGAGACGGTGATCGGGACGTCATCGGCTTCGGAGGTGAAGTCGAGGCCCGAGCCGAGCACCGTGGAAGCGGTCGACTTCTTCGCGCAGCTGGTCGGGTTCAGCACGAATTCGGGCCGGTCGACGTAGACGCGGATGTCCCGCAGGTGAGTGGGGATGCCGTCGACGATGTGGGGGATCGGGTCCGACCCGGTCGCATCGACGAAGACTTCGGCGGTTTCGGGGTTCACTTTCAGCGCCTCGCGCACGACCACGGTGCCGAGGTCGAAGGGGCCTACCTTGGCCGCGGTGATCGCGACGATCGAGATCGGAGCGCCGTGGTAGGGGCCGGCCAGGTAGACCTTGCCCGGCGCGTAGGCCAAGACATTGCCGACGCCGGTTCCGACCAGGGTGTGGCCGATCTCGCTCGAGGCGGGACAGCTGGGGCTGTCGAGCTCTTCTTGCCCCCCGCCTTCGTGTTCGCGGGCTTTCGCGGCGGCGATCGCTCCGTCGGAGCACTTGCCGACCCCGGCCAATTTCCCGATCACGCCCGGGGGGAGCTTGATCGAGAAGTGGGTGATCTCCTGTTCGGAGTCCTTGCGGGTGATGTGAGCGTAGAAGGGGGAGTAGGTGCCGGCGGCGTTGTTCTGGGTGCCAGCTTCGAGAGCCGGGTGGAAGGGCGGGACGCCGCCGGAGGGGCAGGGCAGGCCTTCGGGGCCGGAGGTGATCTGGAAGGCCGATTCGCGTTCGACGAAGGTGGTCGGGTTCGACCACGGGTAGAGCTTCGCCTTGACCGCATAGGTGCCGCAGGCGGGCGGGGTGATCAGGGGGCTGCGCTGGCCCTGGCGGAAGGAGAGATGGAAATTACTGAAGGGCAACTGCGGCACTTCATCGACTTCGGTCGTCAGCTGGCCCGTCGTTTCGTTTGGCGTCACCTCAAGGGCCTGTCTGACGACAACGCCGATTTCGGGGTTGCGCGCGATCAGATAGAGCGTCAGCAGGTTGTGGTTGGGATTTTCGCGTTGGCGGGCGACGAAGAGGCCGCCCTTCAACACCTGGTCGGGCTGCACGAGGGGTGAGGTGACTTCGACTTCCCCGACTTTGGATTCTTCCGTGCAGCCGGTACCGACCTGGGTGGTAGCCGATTTGTATTCGGCTTCGCTACAGGCCTTGAGCCCTTCGGCGACGGAGGGGTTCGTGGTGAAGCCCTCGGGCAGAGTGACGACGGCGCGTTTGAGGGTCGATTCGGCGAGCGCTTCGGGGTTGGAATTGGTGAGGCCTTCGTTTTCGAAGTCGAGATCGAACTTAAGACCGGTCGGCGAGGTCGCCGCATCAGAGGTCGGTTCGGAGTGGATCTGAGGATTGAAGGGAACCCGGTTACAGCCGATGAGGGCGGCGGTCGGGGAGAAGACGCCCGGGAAGAGCGAGAAGGCACCGGCGAAGTTCCACTGGTCGCTTTCTATTTCGGTGGCGAGCGGGGCGGCGCAGTTGGTCGGCAGGGTGAGGTTGGCGGCTGGGAGCCCGCCGGGCTGGGTGGCGGTAGAGGCGCAGGGAGTCGATTCGGCGAGCACTTCGCCGCGGGACTCGAAGACACAGCTGCTGCCGCGCTGGCCGTTGTGGCGGGGGTCGCCCGGAGTGCCGAAGACGGTGACCGAGGCGGAGAGGAAGGCGGCGGTCTGGGTGATGTTGTTGGTTTCGATCGTGAGCCCGTAGTCGCCGTCGGAGCGCACCGCGGTGTCGATTACGACCGGGGAGTTGCCCTGGATCACGTTGAACCCGAGGCGGGCGGGCTCGCCGTAGTGGGGGACGAGGTTGAAGAGCGGCACGGTGATTTCGCCGACGCCGACGTTGGAGGGTTCGTTGACGAGGACGGTGACGACCCCGAGGGCGCTGGAAGCCGGGCACTGGTTGGCGGTGCCGGCGAGGTTGACGTTGAAGAACTGGGCGTCGGTGCAGCGGGCGATGTGGGTGAGGTTGCCGAGCAGCCCGGCGGGCCAGCGCAGGTGGACGTCCTTGGCGAGACCGGCCGGGTTGATGTGGCGTTTGCCGGGGGTGGGAGGCGGGCTGGTGTCGGGGCCCTGGTTCAGGACGATGGTGGTGGTCTGCTGGAAGGGATGGGAGCCGGCCTGGGTGGCGGGGGCGCCGCCCTCTTCTTCGTTTGCGAGCCCGTAGGTTTCGACGCCGAAGGGCACCGGCGCGGAGCTGATCGTCAGCGGGCGGCGGAGGCCGGCCGGGGTGACGGGGCCGAGCAGGGTGCGTTCGAAGCCTTCGCTGCCGGGGACCGGCGGTTCGGCGTAGCAGCCCGGGTTGGCGTATTTGCCGTTGCCGGCGCCGACGCTCTGACAGGAGAACGATTCGCCGCCGGAGACCTTGACTTCGTTCGGTTCGGTGACCGGGCCGGTGACGTTGACCGAGACTCGGACCTCGACCTGGTCGAAGGGGGCCAGGGCGTCGAGCAGGTCGCCGCCCTGGCCAAGCGTGTTCTCGGCCAGGGTGCAGGTGAGCGTGGCGAGTTCGCATGGCACCCGCTGCCCCTGTAGAAAGTTGGCATGATCGGGGCGGGATGCTTCGATCGCGGTCGCTTCGAGACCGGCGGGGAGGACGTCGGTGAGCTTGACGGGCGAGCCGGCGCCGGTGAGCGAGGCGTCGCCGACGTTCTCGGCGGTGAAGTAGACCTCGCCGTCAGGCTTGGCTGGGCTCACCTGATGGAGAACCGCCTGCGCCTTGCAGTTGGGACCGACCGCGGCTTCGCAGTTGAGAAACCCGAATTCGGAAAATTCTGGAGTGAGGGTGCTAAACGATTTGCCCGGCCCAAGAGTGATGTGGTAGGGATGTGTGGCTTCTTCGTCACCGGGACCGCCAGTTATGGAGATGCTCCCGGGGCCAAAGTACGCTTCGAGACCCGCTTCAAGTTCGTCGGCGGAGGCGTTCCAGGGGAAGAAGAACGCTTCTTCAGTGTTGGTGTCGTAGAAGACCATTTCGCCGCCGGTCGCGCTGACGGTAAGGTCGGTCACTTCGTTGGAGCCGGCGCCCGGATCGATGTAGGCGGGACGGGAGCCAGCGGTCAGGTTCCACCAGGCGCTTTCGGCCTGGGCTGCGGCGGGGAGGACAAAGCAGAGAAAAGCGGCAAACGCCAAGCCAAAGAGAACAAAGCGAGGCCGGAAAGAAGGCGCACCACTCCCTTGGAGGTTGGTGGAAATGGGCGCACTAGTCCCTTTGGAGGCAGACGAGTGAGCACGTCCGGCGGCACCGATGCGGTGCAGGACGGACCTGAGGGTGTTGCTTTGCTTGCTCACTTGTGTGCCTTTATCGTTTACGGCCGACTGCATGCGGTCAGGCGATCCAGACTCCGAGTTCGCGGCTGCAAAGCTGCGCCTGGCTACGTCCTCGGTCGAGCCAATGGCGCTGCCATTAACTCTCCCTGCGTCCTTGCCAGACTTGGCTTTCGCTCGCGAAGCGCGGGCCAGTCTCACCTGACCGGACACATCCGACCGGGTGTCGTCATCTGAAATTCGAGAGAAGCCGAAGAGGGCTCGGTGAATGCTGTGGCGGTGAGTCATTTGCTAGCTCCCTGGCTCATGCCGGCAGTTCGTTTGTGCTTCTTTCCCTTGCCGTTGTTGTGGCTCTTCTTCTTCGCCTTCTGCTTCACGCACCTGCCCTTCTTCAGCTGCTTGCCCTTCGGGCACTGCAGGACGTTGCCGGCTCCGTTGAAGGTGAGGCTTCCGGGAGTCGAATCGTTGGGCGGCGTCGCCGGTTGCTGGCAGGCGTCGCCGGAGCATTCGACCGGCTTGACCGCCTCGGGTTCGCCGCCGCCGACCCGGGCGTCATAGACGTCGGAGGCGCCGTCGACATCTTTGCCGGTCAGGCGCGAGCGGGTGAGGAAGAAGACGTCGTCGCCCGATTCGGAGGCGTCGAGGAACCCCGACTGTTCGGGGGAGGTGCCGGAGGAGATCAGGTCGACGCAGCCGGCGGAGGTGGGGCTGTAGGTGGGGGAGGCGGTGGTGCAGGTGTCACTCGAGGGCGCCTCGGCGGAGCCGGCCGGCGGCTCGTACTGGTAGACGTCGCCGACGCCGTTGGAGTCCTGGGGGACGAGGGGGCCGAGGACGTTGAAGAAGTTACGGCCGGAGTCGGAGAGGTAGCGGGACTGGTAGGCGGACTCGTTGTTAGTGAAGCTCGTTGCTTGGGGCGGTAGCGCCGCCACCCACGCCTGGGGGGGCCACAGGCCGCGGACGGTCGCGAGAAGCGGGTTATTCCCGCTGCCCGGTTCAAGGCGCCCGTATTCGACACCGACCGGACGGGCGCCGGTGGGATCGCAGGACGCGCAGCGCAACTGCCCGGAGTTCGCGTCGTAGAGGAAGACCTCGGCGTCGGGCTTGGCGCTCCTGACGTCGCGGTTGTCGTAGCCGGTCAGCGGCCGCTCGGACATGAACTCGAGCCAATTGCCGTTCGGCGAGACGCGCGTGGGCTGTTCCTGCTGGGGATGGGTCCAATCGGTGAAGTCGCCACCCGAGAGGGTGGCGATGAAACTGACCGCCCCGTTGCGGACGAGGTAGAGGTTGCAGGAGGCTTCGGAATCTTCCTGTTTGCAGGTCTGCGGCTGGGCGCGGGTGCCGTCAGCGCCTTGGTTCGGGGCGAGGACGCCGGCGGCGGCGAAGTAGACGGCCGAGCCGTCTTCGGCGGCACCGAAGACTTCGCGCTGGACGGCGGCGTTTTGGCCGCCGCTCCTGGGGGTGAGGTCGGTGAGTTCACAGGCGAGCCTGCCACCCGGTTCCTCGACGATGACGCATTCGTAGAGGTCGGGCTCTCCAAATTCCCCACCGGCATCTTCGGTCAGGGGATGTCCGTCGGTGAAGAAGACGCGGGAGCCGTCGGTCGAGGCGATCTGGAAGATGCCGCCACCGCTCTGGCAGGTGCCGCAGCCTTCGCCGAGGTCGAGCTGGAGGGTCTGTTCGTGGCCGGGCTCGGTGTCGCGGAGGTAGAGATTGCCTTGAGCACCCCAGAACACGCGGGAGCCGTCAGCGGAGAGGGTCCGGCGACCAGAGCCTCCCTGTGCACGGAAGTTGTTGCCAAGGGTCGCCGTGCCGGGAGAAGCGGGAAGTTCTTCTCCGGCTTCGTTCGGGGGAAGAATGCTGATCAGCTGAATCTGGCCTTCGGACCACTCGTAGAGGCTAGGTTGCGGATGGACAGGGTCGGCGGAGCCGTCGGGGGCGCCGGGGGTGAGCGGGGCGGCAGAGTCGAGGACGGCGTGGGATAGATCAGGCGTGGCGGCGAGGATCAGCGGGCCGCAAATCGTCCGCGTGCTTGGTTCGATCCCGTTTTCTTCTTCACACGGCAGTTCTTCGCCGAAACCGGGAAGGGCGTTTTCGAAGCCCGGCTTGGCGGTTGCGAGCGGCCGGTAGCAAGAGCTTTCACAATCGCCGAGCGCGCGCAGGTACGGCGTCTGTTCTGAGGCCTCCGGCGAGACTTGTGGTTCGAATAGGCCGAACGGCTGGATGACCGCCGCCGAGAGGTCCGAGGCGAAGAAGCGGTACTCGGGGCCCGCGCTAGGAACGTTGCCCGTGGCGCGCTGGTGGGGACTGGCGACGTTGCGCGAGGTCCAGCCACCAGTTCCGCGTTGGGAGAGGATCTGGAGGGATTTCCCAGCGCTTCCGGGCGGGTCGGCTTCGATCGGGGCGTTCGCGAAGTAGGAGATCGCGCCGCCTTCGCGCGAGGCCTCGATGACGCCGACTTCGGAGATCGGTTCGATCCTGCCTCCGCCCTTGTCGGCGGGGGAGACGAGTTCGTAGCCACGGTTGTCGGGGAGGCCCGAGGCGAGGGGCGACTGGGTGGTGAAGGAGAGCGTCGGGCCGTGGACGTCGGCGAGGGTGCTGGTGGCGGCGATCCGGTAGCGGTAGACGGTGGCGGGGGCGAGGCCGGCGATCGGCTGGGCGACCGCGACCGGCGATTCGCCGGCGGGGATCAGGCCGTCGGGGATCGGAACGAGGGCGGGGATGTTCGGCCCGAGGAAAGAGTTGCCGTTTTGTTCGTATGCGGCCTGGGTCAGGTATTCGAAGCGGTAGTGGGTGAGGAAACCCGAGGGGTTGAGCTCGGCGCCGAGGGTCGCCGAGTCGGCGGAGACCGTCGAGGCCGACTCCGAGACGACGATCTGCGGGGTGGCGAGCGGTGAGCCGGTGCTTTCTTCGGTTGCGTTGGTCGCGAGGAGGCGGTAGCGGTAGACGACGCCCGGGGTGAGGCCGGAGACCGCGGCGGCGACCGGGGTCTGGCCGGTGGCGGGGATCGAGCCGAAGGGAGGCTCGCACTGAGCTTCGCCGCCGGAGGAGAGATCGGTGAAGCCGCTTGCTCCGAAGGCGGCCTCGGTCACGTACTCAAAGCGGCATGCGGTCAGCGCGATCCCGGCCGGGTTGACTTCACCGGTGACGGTGGCGGTGGTGTCGGTGATCGCGGTGACGGGGCCGGTGGTCGCAGTGAGGACCGGGACCGCGGCGCCGAAGACGTCGACGAGATGGCCCGAGGTGTCGGCGACGTAGAGGGTGCCGGTGGAGGAGACGGCCAACCCTTGGATACCGGCGAAGGGGGCGCCGTTTGCTTCGGTGAGCTTCGTTTCGAGGACGTCGCCGGGGCCGATTTCGGAGACGGAGGCTTCTTCGGCGATCAGGAGGTTGCCGGAGGTGGGGTCGACGGCGATCGCGGTGGGTTCGCCGAGCGGGGTGCCGCCGACCTTGGTGATCGCCCGGAGGAATTCGCCGGAGGGGGCGAACTCGTCGACCTCGGCTTTGCCCTGGTCGAGGACGTAGAGGTTGCCCGAGGCATCGACGGCGAGGCCGCGGGGTTTGACGAAGGCGCCGGCGGTGGTGCCGGTGAGGACGTTGTTGGCGGCGCCGGTGATGTAGGGGGCCGATTTGGAGAAGCCGGCGGCGGCGCCGGTGGCGTCGATCCGGGTGACGTTTTGCGAGGGGGAACCCGCGGAGACGTAGAGGTCGCCGTCGGTGGCAGTGCCGGAGTTGTCGGCGGCGACCTTGAGCAGGCAGCAGCCGGTGCGGCCTGGATCCCAGGGGCCGCCGAAGAGGTCGAGGCCCGAGTTGGTGGCGTCGGTCGCTTTCAGGCCCCAGATGTCATCGAAGTTGGAGTCCGAGACGAGGACTTCGCCGGAGGCTGCGGAGAAGGCGAGGCCTTCGATGAAGGAGGAGGTTCCCCAGCTCGTCGTTCCGTCGTTCTGGGTGAGGTAGCCGGCGTTGGTGCCGGAGGAGTCGAATTTGGTGACCGTGTGGGTACCGGTGTCGGAGACCCAGAGGTCGTCGGAGGCGTCGGTGGTGAGGCCGGTGGGGCTGACGAGCGGAGCGAGGGGAGACCCTGCTTCGGTGATCTGCGATTCGTAGTTGCGGGTGGCGGCGGCTGAGGCGGAGGAAGCGCTCATCACCAAGAGAGAAAGAGCCCCGAGCAGGGCGAGGCCAAGGGGACGAAGTGAAGGCGCACCACTCCCTTTGACCCGGAGCAACCCGAACCGCGAAACGCCGGCGACGGTCCGAAGGGTCGGGGCCTTGGCGGTGTGGTTCACCTGGGTGCCTTTCTGGTGGTGGCCGTTGCGGCGCAGGCCGCGGTGGCGAAGCAAGGCGCTGCGGGGGGTGTGGTTCACGCTTGCTCCTTGGTCGGGGTGGTGGGGGTGGTGGTAACTCCCTGCCCATCGCCAGCCGAGCGGCTGGCGATGGGCAGGAGGTGAAGTCGGGAGATGGCAGGTGGGTCGGCGGGGCGAGGAGTGCCGAGGGTGGTGGTGGCCCAGACGTCAGCGATGACGCGGGCGGTGTTGGTGGTCTGAGGGGCGGAGCGCCCTGCCGACCTAGCGAAATTGTGTGAGGTCGCGCCGCCGTCAAGGCGATCTCGGCCTCGCCCTAAGGGCGCCCGCTGGGTGACTGCGGCGCGCCCGAGTTGCCGGGTCGCCTTGAGGCACCGATCGGTCTCCCCCACTCCCCCACCCGCGTCGGCTCGGATCGATTCGGACTGCGCTCGATTGTGAGGCCCAAGGGCCTCGGTGCTCGCTGCGTCCAAATCGATACCGACCCTCGGCGGAGCCGGGGGCAAAGGAGGAAGAAGATGAACAACGTCAACCTGATCGGGCACCTGACCAAGGACCCGGAGGTAAAGGCGACCCGCAGCGGTGCGGTCTGCCAGCTGCGGCTGGCGGTCGACAACCCGGGCCGTGGCGGTGAGAAGGGCCTGCCGACCTACGTCGACGTCGCCACCTTCGGCAAGCACGCCGAGGCCTGCGGCGCTCACCTGGCGAAGGGGAGGCTGGTCGGCGTCAGCGGCCAGCTGGTCTTCCGCGAGTGGGAGGCCAAGGACGGGTCTAAACGGTCCGCCCACGAGGTCAGAGGTTCCGTGCAGTTCCTCGGGAGCAAGGCGGAGGGCCTGGCCGTCACCGGTCGCGGCCGGAGGGAGGAGCCGATTCCGTTCTGAGGGTGAGAGAACCCTCATGCCCGCCGCCTGACCAGGGGGAACCGAACCAGGCGGCGGGCTGAGGGGAATCGAGCGGTGCCGGCGGACCTCCACCTCGGTCGGGGAAACCGAGGGGGACTCGGGGCCTCCCGCTCCGCTCGTGGGAACCGATATGGGGACGGTTCCCGTTGCGCCGTCTGCCAGGGAAAACAGGCGAACGCAGATTGCGCCGCAGTGATGCGAGCGCGAAGTGGCTGACTCGGTTGCCGGAATCTCTGCTTTCACTGCTCTCCTCGTCGTGCGAGCCCCGCTGCTCGCCGCTTCCGGCGGCCCCTGCGAGAACTCCCTGTATGTCCCGAACCAGTCGCATCTTTTGAGGCGAGTGGTTCTAGTTCCCAAAGATTGTTGGATGTACCAACAGAGGAAAGCTAAGCACAGGTCCGGCCCGCCTGTCAAGCAGCCGTTCCCGACAGATGGGACTAGTTCCTAAAGGCTACGGAGAGTGCTCAGAGAGATTCGCGGGCCAACCGGTGCGCCTCTACCGGCCCCACGTACGGCATCAACACGAACTCGACGAAGTCCGGCAGCAGCTGCGGCAGGGTGGCGACGTCGGCGAAGGCGAGGGAGCGGCTGAGCATCGATACGAGGGCGCCGATCAGCGTTTCCTCGGTCGAATCGGGCAGCGGCCGGGGGTTGTCCCGCTCGCCGCGGCCGGGCTGCAGCAGCGGCACGAAACCGTTGATCTGCTCACGGAAGCGCTCCGCGACCGCCGGCCCGGCGGTGACCGAGTCGACCAGGCAGAGGCGGGCCAGGACGGGTTCGGCGGCGAGGAATTCGAGCAGGGCCCGCAGCCCGGCGACCACCCGGTGCGGCCAGTCGGGGATCGGCTCGATCGCCACTTCGATCAGATCGCGCAGGTGGGCGACGACGATCTCGAAAGCAGCGAGGAAGCATTCCTCCTTGCTCTCGAACTGCTCGTAGAACGCGCGCTTGGAGACCCGGGCGGACTTGGCGATCTGGGTGATCGTGACCGCGTTGTAACCGCGCTCGGCGACGGCCTCGGCGAGGCCGGCAACGATCCGCTCCCGCTGGTGCGCCGCGACCTGCTCCCGGGAGAAGCCGTGGCGACCCGAGGGCAGGGGACCCAGCTCCTCCTCTCTTGGCACATCGGGCAGGATATCTATCCCTCCTCCGGCGGCGGCATCTCCAGCTCTTCCAAGGCGGCTTCGCGGCCCAGGTAGGGCAGGACCACCGTGTACATCAGTTCGGGCACGTGCTCCCGGCCCCGGTCGATCCCGCCCTGTTCGAGGATCACCCGCATCTGGTTGTAGATCGCCCCGGCGACCGCCTCGGCGGTGGCACGGCTGAGGAGCTCGGGGTCGGGCATCTCCTGCCGCCCCTGGTCGATCAGGCTCACCATCATCTCCATGCCCTCGTCGCGGGCGAGCTGCGCGCGCGGGCCCGCCGAGAGGACCTCGATCAGGATCATCCGCGCCCGTCGCTCGTCCTCCTGCCAGAAGCGCACGATCGCGTAAGCCGCGGCCCGCATCTGCTCGCGCCACCCGGAAGCCTGCAGCACGGCTCCACCGACCTCGATCAGAAAGGTCTCCCGGGTCTCGAGAATGTGGGCGGTAAAGCAGTCTTCGAGATCGGTGAAGTGGCGATCGAAGGCCGCCCGGGTGATCCCCGCCTCCGCGACCACCGCTTCCACCGAGGCCTGCCGGTAACTGTCCCGGGTGCAGACCTCGACCACGGCGTCGAGGATTTGGCGTCGCTCTTGATCAGGCGGCAGCGCCGGCCGGGTCGGGGAAGAGTTCATCGGCGGTGCGCACCGCCTCGGCCTCGCCCACATAGGGACTGAGGACGAACTCGACCACCTCGGGCAGCTGCTCCAAAAGCTTGTCGGCTTCGTTGACTATCAGCCGCTGGTAGGCGATCCAGAGGACCCCGCCGGCGAGCGTCTTCTCGAGGCTCTGGGGAAGCTCCTCCCCCCGCGGGTTCAAATCGCGCCCGGGGCGCAGCATCGGCTCGAAGCCGCTCAGCGCCTCCTCGTAGCGGGCAACTATCACCGGGCCGGCGGTGAGCGCCTCGACCAGGCAGACCCGGGCGATGATCGGCTGCGCGGCGATCTGCTCGAAGAGAGCCCGGATACCCCGGGCCGCCCGCTCGGTCCAGGGCCCGTCGGTACCCCGGAAGGCCTCGCTGACAGCAGTCCGACCACGCTCGGCGGCAAGGTCGAAGAGGGCCGCCAAGGCCCCCTCTTTGTCGCCGAACTGCTTGTAGAAGGTCGCGTACCCGACCTTGGCGCGGCGCACGATCAGCTCGGTCGTGGTGCCCTGGTAGCCCCGCTTCGCCATCAGCTCGGCGGTGGCGCAGAGGATGCGGTGGCGCTGAGCCTCGGCGCTCGCCTCCCGGCTCACAGGCTGTGGACCCGGAGGCACTCTCGATGCCTTTCCAGGGAGCGCTCGCATGCGCCCAGAATAGCGCGCCGCTTGTGAGCAACTCGATTGCTGGAAATTTGAAAAGCACGATTAGATGAATTGCGTTCCCAAAAATGGGATAGGGTACCGGCGCGCATGAGCGGGCAAGACGGGGGATCGGCTCGGGATTCGAGCCCGGAATCGGCGATGAGGAGAGCGATCTGCGAGACGATGCTCGACGTGGTCGGCGAGCTCGGCTACAGGCGGGCCACCGTCGACGATGTGATCGAGCGCGGAGCCTGCAGCAGGGCCGGCTTCTACCGACACTTCGCAAACAAGGAGGAGTGCTTCGAGGCCGCCTACCGCCACGAAGCCGAGCGGGTCGTCGGCGCGATGCTGGCGCCTTGCGAGGCCGGGTCGGACTGGACACAGGGGCTGATCGGGGCCCTGCGCACCATCCTCGACTTCGCCGCCGAGCGGCCGTCGAGGACGAGCGCGCTGTTGGTCGTGGGCCAAGTCACCGGAGGCGGCGTGGCAGCAGTGCAGCATCAGCTTCTCGAGCGCCTCACCCGCGCCCTCGACGGGGCGCGCCGCCTGCCAGGATCGCAACATTCCGCTCCTCCGTTGACGGCGACATTGATGATAGGCGCTGTCGAAAATCTCGTGCGCGGATTGCTCGTCAGTGGCGAAGCCGACCGCGCCCCCTCCCTGCTGGGCGACCTCACCTATCTGATCGTCCAGAGCTACTTCGGCGACGACGACGCCTTCGCGGCGATGGACGCCGCGAAGGCGGATTAGCGCCGAAGCTCAGCCCTTCGGGGTACAGGTACGCACCACTCCGGCTTTCGCCTTGGTCCCGTCGGAGAAGAACGCTTCGCCCTGGGCGACGAGTTTGCCGTCGGGGCATTTCGCGGTGAGGACCGAGACCTTCTTGCCCCTGTAGATGAATTTCTTGTCCACCGAGAGGCTGAAGGAGGTCACCGAGCCCGAGCCGCCGGCGATCTTCGGGATCGAGGCGATCGATTTGATCCCGTAGCGGCCGTTGTGGATCCTCTTGATCTTCACCGTGGTGACGATCGCCGCCGGGGTCGGGACGGTGATGTAGGCGTGGATGTAGAAGGTGATCGTGCCGCCCTTTTCGCCGCCGTTGAAGACCAGCAGTTTGGAGTTGACCGGGATCGGGCTCTGTTCGGGGAATTGGATTTGGACGCCGGTGGTGCCGGTGCCGAGCAGCGCCGCCTTGCAGACCTTTTCGGCGCTCGAGGAGTCGCGCGACTGCAGCTGGCCTGCCTTGCAGACCGGGTAGCCCTTGACGTCGACCCCGCCGTTCTTGTCGGTTTCAAGGACGAATTCCTTCAGCGCCGGCGGGTGGCTCCCGTCCTTGGTGGCGATCTGGCCGGAGACGTTCAACTTGATCGGCGTCGGCTTGGTCTTCGACAGCGCCTTCGGAGTGAAGCCGCCGTCGAAGGTCAGCTTCAGGTTCCCTGCTTCGACGACGGCGGGCTTTTCGGCGGCAGCGTTGGCTGCAAGCGAAAGCGCCACCAGCAATACAAAGGACCCGGTAAGGATCCTCAGTCTCCCGTGACGGGACTGCATCATCTGCTCCTCCTACATGTTTGAGTGCTTTACGTTCCCAAAAAGGGGATACAGTACTCGAACTTGCGATTTTCCCAAATAACCTTTTCGACGGGCTCGGCCGAGCAGACGCTGCCTCGTTCTGGTCTGCGACTGTTCATTCTCGAGCGGCCGCCATCGGAACCGCCTCGAACGACGGCGAGCGGGCTTGATCCGCGTTGAGAACAAGACGCGTCCATGTGGTCCGCTCGCGAGAACAAGCGGCGGCAGGTCCTGGGGATCAGGAAGCACACGCGGCACGCGCATCCGGCAGGCTCGGGCTACCGTATGGCGAGGGGTCCCGGTGACCGGTTTATCAGGTCTTCGACCAAGGGATCCATCGGACCTTTAAGGGCGCTTCAAGTGGCGAGGACAGCCAAACGAAGAGGGAGGTCCAAAGTGAAGCAGCTCGCTCGAGCTCCGGCTGAGCGCGCTTTCCCCGAGCGCATCGTAGTTGTCGATATAGCCCCACCCGGGGCGCCGAGGTGCGAGCTCGAAATCGTTCCCGAGTGCGAGGAGGGGGAGATCGGCCTGGCCACTGCCATCTATGTGCGGGAGCGAAAGCGCCTCTCGAGGCGACAGAATTTCGCCGGCGCGGTCTTCGCGGTGGCCGTGGTCGCCGCCCACTGCTTCGGATTCATCGGATGAAATAGGGACGCCCAAGGAGCGATTCAGAGCCTCGGCGACCTACCCGCGGGCAGGGGCATCGCACTCCGCGCCGTGCGAGTTCCGAGCCTTGCTGGATGACCGGCTGCCGAAACGGCTTGAAAAAATTGCGGTCGGTCCCAAGCCCTCTCAATTTGAGGTCGGTTCGAACTTGGAACTCCTAGTGCCCCCGGCGGGACTCGAACCCGCGCCGCGCGGCTTAAAAGGCCGCCGCTCTAACCAGCTGAGCTACAGGGGCGAGGTGCCCATGGTAGAGGGCGGCTGACCATGGCGCCGGGAGCTTCAGGAGAGGTCGGGAAGGCCCTCGTAGGCGGTCGAGGCCTCGGCGTGGGTGCGGCGGGGGATGCGACCGGCGCGGTGGGCGAGCCGTCCGGCTTCGACCGCCCGGCGCAGGGCGGTGGCCATCGCCACCGGGCCGGCGGCGCCGAAGATGGCGCTGGCGGCGAGGACGGCGTCGCAGCCGAGCTCCAGCGCCTGGGCGGCGTCGGAGGCGGTGCCGATGCCGGCGTCGAGGACGATCGGGACCTGGGCCCGCTCGGCGATGATCGCGATGTTGTACGGGTTGCGGATGCCGGCGCCGGAGCCGATCGGCGAGCCGAGCGGCATCACCGCGGCGCAGCCCGCCTCTTCGAGGCGACGGGCGAGGATCGGGTCGTCGTTGGTGTAAGGGAGGACGGTGAAGCCGTCGCCGACCAGCTGCTCGGCCGCGTCGAGGAGCTCGACCGCGTCGGGGTAGAGCGTGCGGTCGTCGCCGATCACCTCGAGCTTGATCCAACCGGTCTGGAAGGCCTCGCGGGCGAGCTTGGCGGTGCGGACCGCGTCGCGGGCGGTGTAGCAGCCGGCGGTGTTGGGGAGGACGAAGAGGCCGAGGCGCTCGATCACGTCGAGGACCGAGCCCTCCGCCGCCGGGTCGATCCGGCGCAGGGCGACGGTGACGATCTCGGTCCCGGCGGCCTGCAGGGCAGATTCCATCTGCTCCAGCGAGCGGAAGCCGCCGGTGCCGGCGATCAGCCGCGAGGACCACTCGCGGCCGCCTAGCTCCCAGGTTTCCTCGTCGGCCTCGGGCGCGCCGCCCTGGATCGCCGCCAGCACCTCGATCGCCTGCCCCTCGCGCAGCGGCGTCCGTTCCCATTCGGAGCGCGGAACGACCTCGCCGTCGAGGGCAACAGCGACGCCGCGGGCCTCCGCGTCGGCCCCGCTGGCACGAACCGCGGCGTCGAGCGTGACGCCATCCGGCAGCTCGCGCGGTTGGCCGTTGAGCTCGATCCTCATCGACCGACCCTTTCAGCTTGGCGATCGGCGGACAGGAGATCCGCGACGGTCTGGGCCGCCAGCGGCGCCAGGAGGATGCCGTTGCGGAAGTGGCCGGTGGCGAGGATGAGACCCTCGATCGCGCCGGGGCCGACCAGCGGGAGGTTGTCGGGAGTACCGGGGCGGAGGCCGGCAATCGCGTCGAGCAGCTCCATCTCCGCTACGTCGGGCAGCAGGCGATATGCCTCGCGCAGCAGCTCGTGGACACCGCCGGCGGTAACGACGGTGTCGAAGCCCATTTCTTCGACGGTGGCGCCGACGATCAGACGGCCGTCGCTGCGCGGCACGAGGTAGACGCGCTCGGAGGCGAGGATGTGGCGGGCGAGCGGCTCGCCGTCGCGGCGGCGCAGCTCCAGCACCTGGCCTTTGACCGGGCGCACCCGCGGGCGGGCGTGCTCGGGCAGCCACTCGGCAGTTCCGGCCCAGGCGCCGTTGGCAAGGACGACTGTCTCACTCCGCAGCTCCCCCTCCCCCGTTCGTACTCCGACCAGCCGCTCGCCCTCGGAGACCCCGTCGACGACCTCGATTCCCGTCAGCACCTCAACACCCTCTGCCCGCGCCGCCCCAAGCAGCGCCTGCGTCAAGGCCCGCGGATCGACCGCCGCCTCGCCCGCCGCGAAGACGCCGCCGTGGAACGAGGGCGTCAACCCCGGCTCCAGGTCCCGGCACTTCCTGGGCGGCAGCCACTCGGCCTCCAGCTCGAGCGAGCGCTGCAGATCGTGCACCCGCCGCAGCTGCGCCGCCTCATCGCGATCGAGGGCGACGTGCAGCGCCCCGAGCTGTTCGTAGCCGGTGCTCTCGCCGCTCGCCGCTTCCAGCTCGGCGACGAACTCCGGGTACAGACACGCCGCCGCCAGCGTCAGCTCCAGCAGCTCCGGCTCGCCGAAGGTCAGCTCTCCGACCGGCGCCAGCATCCCGGCCGCCACCCGCGTCGCCCCGCAGCCCGGCTCGCCGCGCTCGACCACCGCCACCCGCGCGCCGCGCTGGCCCAGCCGCCAAGCGCAGCTGAGGCCGATGACGCCACCGCCCACGATCACCACGTCGAAACTGCGCTTCTCGGTCACTGCGTTGCCTCCGCCGGCATTACCCGGATCAGGTCCAGACGGTCGGTGGCCTCGATGCCACCCTCTCAGCCCTCGCGGGCTCCCGTTTCACCTCCGATGCTACCCGTCCGCCGGAGCTAGCAGGCATCCCCAGCCATAATCCACAGCATGAGCCTGTCGCTGCCCGAGGGAGACGGTCCGCTGCTCCGCGAGCGCCTGCGGACCGCCCGCCTCTATTTCGTCTGCGATGCGCGCCCGGCCGCCGACCTGGAAAGGCTGTTGCGCGCCGCGCTCACCGGTGGCGCCGACATCGTCCAGCTGCGCGAGAAGGAGCTCGGCCGGATGGAGATCGAGCGAGCCGCCCAGACCTTCCGCCGCGTCGCCGACACCTACAGCGCGCTCTTCATGATCAACGACGACCCCGAGCTGGCGCGGATCTGCGACGCCGACGGGGTCCACGTCGGCCAGGACGACGTCAGCGCCGAGCAGGCGCGAGAGCTGCTCGGGCCCGACGCGATCATCGGCCTCTCGACCCACTCCGAGGAGCAGATCGCCGCCAGCGCCGAGCGCCCGGTCGACTACATAAGCGTCGGCCCGATCTGGGAGACGCCGACGAAGGAGGGGCGGTCGGCGGTCGGGCTCGACCTGATCCGCCATGCGGCCTCTCACGCGCCGCATCCCTTCTTCGCGATCGGCGGCATCGACCCCGCCAACGCCGGGGAGGTCGTGCGGGCGGGCGCGCAGCGGCTCTGCGCGGTGCGGGCGATCCGCGACGCCGCCGACCCCCAAGCCGCCGCGGCGGCGCTGCGGCAGGCCTTCGCCGGCGCCGAGCGGGGGGTGGCGCCCGGTGGCTGAGGTGTGCAGTGTCTGACGAGAAGGTCAAGCGCAAGCGCCGCGGTGCCGACCCGATGGCGCGCGGCTACGCCAAAGCCGAGCAGCGCAACCAGGAAGCGCGGGAAGCGCTCGAGCCGCTGGTCGAGGGCGAGCGGCCGACCGTGGTCACGATCGGCGCCGCCGTCGCGGCCCTGATCGCGCTCTCGATCGTCGCCGGCTACCTCGCCGGGGTGAAGGTCAACGGCGAGGTGCCGAAACTGCCGCAGGTGCTGGCGCCGGCGATGATCATGGGGATCATGGCCTGGGGGATGTGGCGCGCCCGCTACTGGGCCGTGCTCGGCTTCCAGCTGATCCTCGTCTTCCTCATCTTCAGCGCCTTCTTCGGCCTCGTCGTCGGCGCCTCCAGCGTCGGCCAGGTCGTCGGCACGCTGGCGCTGCTCGCCGTCACCAGCACCTTCTTCTACTTCATGGTCAAAGCGATGGCGCGGATCCAGATGCCGAACCGGCTGCCGCGCGACTAAGCCGAGCGGCCACCTTCTATAGGCTCAGAATCCGGATGGCGGACTCCTTCGACCAGATCGTCATCGGCGGCGGGCCGGGCGGCTACGTCGCCGCGATCAGGGCGGCCCAGCTAGGTCAGAAGACCGCTGTCGTCGAGCGCGACAAAGCCGGCGGGCGCTGCCTCAACTACGCCTGCATCCCGGCCAAGACCGTCCTGCGCACGGCCGAGCTCTACCACGACGCCCGCAACAGCGAGAACCTCGGCGTCGTCGGGACCGACGTCAAGCTCGACTGGGAGGCGCTCCACAAGCGCCGCGAGGAAGTCTCGGCGACCCTCTCGGGCGGCGTCGAAGGGCTCTGGAAGAAAAACAAGATCGAGTTCATCGACGGCGACGCCTCGCTGACCGCTGACGGCAACGTCAAGGTCGGCGACGAGGTCTACGAGGCGAAAGCGGTGACGTTGGCGACCGGATCGGTGGCGCTGCCGATCCCCGGCGTCGAGTTCGGCGGCCGCGTCCTCGAAACCTGGGGCGCCTGGTCGCTCGCCGAGCGGCCGAACCGGATCGCCGTCGTCGGCGCCGGCGCCTCCGGGGCCGAGCTCGCCTCCGCCTACGCACGCTTCGGCACCGAGGTGCTGCTGATCGAGATGCTCGACCAGATCCTTCCGGCCGAGGACCGCGACATGGCCAAAGTCGTCGAACGGGTCTTCAAGCGGCAGGGGATCGAGATCTCCACCGGCACGCCGGTCCAGAACGTCGAGGCCGGAGAGAACAGCGTCAAGTTCAGCTACGGCGACAACAGCGCCGAGGTCGACTACCTGATGGTCGCCGGCGGGCGCGCCCCCGACGTCGAGGGGCTGGGACTGCAGGAGGCCGAGATCGAGCTGGAGGAGAACGGCAAGATCAAAGTCGACCCCTACCAGCGGACGACCAACCAGAAGGTCTTCGCGATCGGCGACATCGTCAACAAGAAGGCACTCGCCCACAAGGCTTCCGAGGAGGGCGTGATCGCGGTCGAGGCCGCGGCCGGGGTCGAGACCCACCCGGTCGACCAGAACCTGGTCGCCGGCGCCACCTTCTGCCATCCGCAGGTGGCGAGCGTCGGCCTCACCGAGGCGCAGGCCAAAGAGGCCGGGCACGACGTGAAGATCGGCAAGCAGAAAATCGCCGGCGAGGGCGCTGGCACCGTCTACGACGACAAAGACGGCCTCGTCAAGCTCGTCGTCGAGGCGAAATACGGTGAGATCCTCGGCGCCCACGTCGTCGGCAACCGCGCCTGCGACATGATCGCCGAGCTGGTCGCGGTGATGGAGCTCGAGGGCGGCTACCAGGAGCTGGCCCGGACGATCCATCCGCACCCGACGGTCTCCGAGGCGATCCTAGACGCGGCCCGCGCTGTCGACGGCTGGGCCATCCACGCTTAGGCGTGAGCACGCGCGCCGTCTTCTATTACGACCTCGGGTCGCCCTACGCCTACCTATCCGCGGAGCGGATCAGCGGGCTCTTCACCGAAGCGGAGTTGGAGCAGCCGGAGTGGCAGCCGATCCTGCTCGGGGGGTTGTTCCGGCGGTTCGACCGGGTCTCCTGGTCGGAAACGCCGGGGCGGGCGGAAGGTATGGCCGAGATCGAGCGGCGTGCCGCCGAGTACGGGCTGCCGCCGATCGCCTGGCCGAAGCCGTGGCCGGGCAACACCCTGGTGGCGATGCGCGCGGCGACCTTCGCCAAGCAGACCGGGCGCACTGTGTCTTTCTCTCTCGCCGGCTTCCGCCAGGCCTTCGCCGCCGGCCGCGACCTCACCGACGTCGACAACGTGACGATCGCCGCCGCTGCCTGCGAGCTGCACCCGCGCTCGCTGCTGAAAGCGGTGGAAACGGAGATGGTGAAGAGGGCGCTGCGGGAGGCGACCGACCGCGCCGGCGACCTCGGGGTCGAAGGAGTCCCCGCGGTGGTCGTCGGCGACGAAGTCTTCTGGGGCGACGATCGTCTCGAGGACGCGGTCGCCGCCGCGGCGCGCGCGGCCTAGCGTCGACTTTGTACGGCTATCCCTTACAAACTCGACACGGCCAGCCGCGCTGGGTAGTCATCTAATGTGAACTCGATGGCAGATCTGCCTGACGCCGCCACCTGTTACGAGCTGCTTGCGCGGATGGCGCTGATCCGCCGCTTCGAGGAGGAGGCGGGGCGCCAGTACCAGCGGGCGAAAGCCGGCGGCTTCCTGCACCTGGCGATCGGCGAGGAGGCGACGATCGTCGGCACCACCTCGGTGATGCGCGAGGAAGACTTCCTGATCGGCACCTACCGCACGCACGGGCACGCGATCGCTCGCGGCACCGAGCCGCGGCGGGTGATGGCCGAGCTGTTCGGGCGGGTCGACGGGACCAGCGGCGGCCGCGGCGGCTCGATGCACATCTTCGACGCCGAGAAACGGTTCATGGGCGGCTACGGAATCGTCGGCGGCAACCTGCCGATAGCAGCCGGCCTCGGGCTCGCCTCCCAGTACAAGGGCGAAGACGCGGTCACCGTCTGCATGTTCGGCGACGGCGCCTCCAACACCGGCAACTTCGGCGAGACGATGAACCTGGCGGCGCTGTGGAAGCTGCCGGTCCTGTTCCTGGTCGAGAACAACCTCTACGGGATGGGGACCGCGGTCGAGCGCCACTCGGCCCAGACCGACCTCTCGAAGAAGGCCGAGGGCTACGGGATTCCCGGCACGCGGGTCGACGGGATGGACGTGCTGGCCGTGCGTGAGTGGGTCGCCGAGGGGATCCGGCACGCGCGCGAGGAATCGCGCCCGACGCTGCTGGAGGCCTTCACCTACCGTTACCGTGGCCACTCTGCCGCCGATCCGGAGGTCTACCGGGAGCGCGAGGAGGTCGAGGAGTGGCAGCAGAAAGACCCGATCGAGACCTTCGCCCGGCGCTGCGTCGAGGCCGGGGTGCTGGGCGAGCGCGAGGTGCAGCAGTGTCGCGACGAGGCCGACGAGACGGTCGAAGCCGCGGTCGAGTTCGCCGAGAGCTCGCCGGAGCCGCCGCTCGACACGATGTACGAAAACCTCTACGCGCGCACCGATCCCGGCGGCTGGTACGCGGTCGACGAGCGCAGCCCTGAGCCGCACCGCGGCGAGGACGAGGCGCAGATGCCGGCGGCGGCGCGCGAGCTGGCCGAGGCGGGCGCCGCCTACGCCGAGCAGCCGACCGGCGACCGTCCCAACCCCGCCACCCACGGCGACGCTCAGGAGGGGACCGAGCCGCGGGTCAGCTCCGAGTACGAGGTTGGCGACGAAGGGGCCGAGGCTGCGATCAACGAGGAGCACCGCGACTGATGGCGGAGCTGCGGATGCGGGAAGCGCTGCGCGACGCGATGGCGGAGGAGATGCGCGCCGACGAGAGCGTCTTCGTGATCGGCGAGGACGTCGCCGTCTTCCAGGGCGCCTTCAAGGTGACCGAAGGGCTGCTCGACGAGTTCGGCGAGCGGCGGGTGCGCGACACGCCGATCTCGGAGAACACGATCGTCGGGATCGGCGTCGGCGCGGCGATGAACGGGCTGCGGCCGATCGTCGAGCTGATGACGGTCAACTTCAGCCTGCTGGCGCTGGACCAGATCGTCAACCACGCCGCCGCGATCCCCTACATGTTCAACGGCCAGGCGAAGGTGCCGATGGTGATCCGGATGCCGGGCGGCGGCGGCCACCAGCTCGGCCCCACCCACTCGCACAGCTTCGAGGCGCTCTTCCTGCAAGTGCCGGGCCTGCTGGTCGCCTGCCCCTCGACTCCGGCCGACGGCAAGGCGCTGCTGAAGGCAGCGATCCGCGACCCCAACCCGGTGATCTTCATCGAGCACGAGAGCCTCTACGGCGCGCGCGGCGAAGTGCCCGGCGGCGGCGGCGAGCCGCTGCGCTTCGGCGAAGCGGCGGTGCGGCGCGAGGGCTCCGACGTCACCATCATCGGCGTGCTGAAAATGGCCCAGGTGGCCGAGCGGGCGGCCACGCAGCTCGCCGACGAGCACGGTGTCGAGGCCGAGGTGATCGACCCCCGCACCCTGCGCCCGCTCGACCTCGACACGATCCTCGCCTCGGTCCGCAAGACCAACCGGGCCGTAATAGTCGAGGAGGGCTGGCCCCACGGCGGCGTCGGCGCCAACATCGCGACCCTGATCACCGAGCAGGCCTTCGACTACCTCGACGCCCCCGTCCAGCGCGTCACCGGTGCCGACGTCCACATGCCGTACTCGAAACGCCTCGAGCAGGCGGCGATCCCACACGAGGAGCACGTGGTCAAGGCGGCGCTGGCGACCCTCTCCGGCGCTGAGTAGTCACTGAAAAACGGACACACTTTTAAGAACTCCTGTGTAGTCAGGCTTTCTCTGTAAGAGTCGCTCGCATGAGCGAGCAACAAGGACTGCTTCGCGGGGGTAGCTCGAAGGGGTGGGAGACAGAGAACGTTCGTACTGTCACCGGCTTGCTGGTGGTGTTCCTAGGCATTCTTGCGGTGGTGGCCCTTGCGGTGGTGGCCGTGGCTCTGTTGGGCGGCAACAACAAAGCCTCGGTCGTGGCGGTGACCACTTCGGCCTTGGGGATCATCTCTGCAGTGGTGAGCGGCTATCTCGGGATCAAGGCGACCGCCAACACCGCCGCGAAGGCCACCACGGTGACGGCAGAAAAAGCGGGCGAGGCCGCGGTCGCGCAGAACGAGGCACGGGTCAAAAAAGCAAAGGTCGACCGCTTCAACGAGGAGATCGACAAACAGGAAAAGGCAGGGACGATGGAGCCGGAGATGGCAGAAAAACTCCGCGACGCCAGCGTCAAGGCCGAGGAAGAAGCACGACGAATGGACCCTCCCGGTGGGGGAGGCCTCCAGTGAGCACTCCCCCCCACCCTCCCGCTGAGCAGCCGCTCCCCGAAGACGAGGCCCTGCGCCGCCTGCAGGGCGTCAAGCACATCGTCGTGCTGATGATGGAGAACCGCTCCTTCGACCAGATGCTCGGCTTCCTCCAGAACGAAGGGCTCGACGTCGAGGGAATCGCGGGGGCGAAGCCGAACTTCGACAAGGACGGCAACGAATACAAACCGTTCGAATGGGGGCCGGGCGAAACGACGCCGCCGATTCCGCCGGGGCACAAGCCGAAGATCCTCGATCCCTGCCACTCCCCCAGTTGCGTCGAGAACCAGTTGCGCGACGAAAACGGGGGCTTCGTCAGGAACTTCGCCCACACCCGTAAGGACGAGAACGGCAACGCGGTCGAGCTTTCCCCCGAGTTCCTGAAAGTGCCGATGGGGCACTTCGGCGCCGGCCACCTGCCAGTCTACCGCCACCTCGCCCACAACTTCTGCGTCTGCGACCGCTGGCACTCCTCGATTCCAGGCGACACCTGGCCCAACCGCCTCTACTCGCTCGCCGGCCGGGAGGGGCCGTCGATCGGCCACAAGCCCGGTTTGTTGGGGGAGCTGCTGAAAGACGTAAAGGGTCTGCCGGTGATCGGCGGCCTCAGCGGGGCGCCGATCTTCGAGGTGGAGGCGTTCACCCGGCAGCTCCATGACTCACAGTGGCGCTGGTACTCGCACGACCCTGCCACGCTGCGCGCCGCCGACGGCTCCTACCGCGACTTCAAACACCTCAAGCGCGACAACTTCGCTTACTTCAACCGCAAGAAGATCGGCCTCGTCACCGAAGGGCTCGAGGCCGGCATCGTCACCCACGACAGCTTCCTCGACGACGCTGCCAAGGGGGAGCTGCGCGACGTCTCCTGGATCGATCCGAACTTCATCGACCTCAGCGTCCTCGATCCCAGCTCCAACGACGACCACCCACCCTCCGACGTGAAGGCCGGGCAGGCGCTGGTGCTCGAAATCTACGAGGCGTTGGCGAGCAGTCCCAACTGGGAGGACACGGTGCTGGTCATCGTCTACGACGAGCACGGCGGCTTCTACGACCACGTCGCGCCGCCCCCGGTGAACGACCGCTCCGGCTACGAGACGCTCGGCGTCAGAGTGCCAGCGCTGATCGTGGGGCCACGCGTCAGCCCGTCCGTCTGCCACGAAACGTTCGAGCACACGAGCCTGATCAAGACGATCCTGCAGCGCTTCGCCGCCAATCCGGATCACGCCATCGGCGCGATGCCCGAACGGGTGCAGCGGGCGCCCAACCTGGGAGTGCTGCTGGAGGCCGAGCCGCGGACCGACCTCGAACCGCGCGACCAGCTGCACGAGGAAATGGCCAACTGGCGGCGAGGCGCGCGGCGCGAACGGCGGGCCGGCGATAGGAAGCCATCGGAGTCGTTCGACGGCGCCGGCCATCCCCTCGAACTGCACGACTTCCAGCACGAATTCGCCCAGTTCGCTCTGGCGATGCGCGACGCCGGCCTACCTTCGGGCCAGCCCTAACAGGTCTTCCTGGCCCCGGTGACCGCGTTCCAGGCGCGGCCGACGGAGAAGTCGGCGGCGACGCGGAAGATGCCGGGATGGGAGGCGCGGGCGACGGTCCAGTCGCCGTGGCGGAGGATGCAGCCGGTGCCGTGGGAGATCGACCAGTAGGGGGTGAAGTTGACGCGGACGAGGAACTCGCCCGGGCGCTTGACGTCGAGGGCAAAGCCCTGGCGGCCGAACCAGAGAGTCTCCGCCGCCGCGGTGCCGAGCGGGGCGACGAGCGGCTTCGGGTCGCGGACTTCATATATGCGCCAGTGCTGAGAGCGGAAGCGGAGGGCGAGGTAGGACGGGTCGCTGAGGATCAGCCGCTGCTCTTCCTGCGAGGAGTAGTCGAGCGGCGCGTCGGGCAGGGCGACGTAGGAGATCGCGTTCGCGCGCAGCCAGGCACCATAACCCGCGGCCGTCAGGGGGCCGTCGTCGTAGAAGAGGTCGTCGCGGGTGGTGTCGAGCTGGCGCAGCCAGCCGCGGGCGAGCTCGAACTTCGGGGCCAGGTAGGCGGACTCCCAGTGGTTGGCCGTCGGCGGCACCTCGATCCGCATCCCCTGCGCGTCGTGCTCGCGCAGCCATTGCGCTGCCGGGTGGAAGTAGGCCTTGGTGGTCGAGGGGTCGCCGACCGAGCGGGCGATCTGAGCGACGCTGGCGGTCAGCTGCCAGTAGAGGCTGCCGGCGATCGCCAGCACCAGCACCGGGCCGAAGACCCAGGTGGGGACGGTCGGGCGTGGGCGCCGCGCGAGCAGGACCGCCGCCAGGACCGGGCCGCCGAAGAGGGCGCCGAGGCGGACCGCGTTGCCGCCCATCGCGTTCGGCGTAAGCCAGATCAGGGTCGCGGCGAGCAGGTAGCCGGCGATGACCTGGCGCAACTGCCGCTCCTCGGCGCGGACGCTCTGGGTGAGGACCAGCGCCCCCAGGCACCAGGCGGGGATCGCGACGTAGGAGGAGAAGACGAAGGGGAACTGACCGCCTTCGGGGAAGGCGAGGTTGGGAGCGACGGTGAGGGCGAGGGCGAGGGCTCCCGCTCCCAGGGCGAGTCTGTTCGGGCGGCGGCGGAAGTCGACCGCGCCGGCTATCAGCACGCCCGCGAGGAAGGCGCCGGCGACCGGGCTCGCCAGCGGGCAGGCCGCGGCGGCGAGGATCGCCAGAGGGCCGCGGCCGACCTGCAGGCAGCGCAGCGCCGCCAGCCCGAAGGCGACGCCGAGGGCGAAGGTGAGCTGACCGTCGGCGAGCAGGGTGACGACGCCGACCGCGAACCAGAGGGTCGCCCAGCGCGCCTCGACCCCCCAGCGGTCGCGGACGAGCCGGTCGAAGAGGTAGGAGGAGGCGACGACGGCCAGCGTCCCGACCAGCTGCGGCCCGAGCAGCGCCGCCAGCGGCGGGAAGAGGAGGCTGTAGGTGAGGGTGTAGTGGCCGCCGTACCAGCTCCCGTTCCAGATCGCCAGGCCGGCATGCTGGAAGAGCTCAGCACGGAAGACCTGCGCGGCGAGGTCGCCGACGGGCGGGCTCCAGATCAGCATCGCCAGCGCCAGCAACGAGCTGAGCGCCACGGCCGGGAGCCATTCGAATCGCAGGGGCTTGGAATGGACCATGGGGAGGGGGCGGCCAAAGGATACGGCGCCCTCCTGCAACGATTCGTAAATGGCCGGTGAGATCCTCGTCATGCGCCCGGGGCTAGTCCCCTATGACGAGGCGCGACAGCTGCAGCAGCGGCTGGCGGCGCAGCGCCAGCGGGACGAAATCCCTGACGTGCTGCTCCTGCTCGAACACCCGCCCGTCTACACGCGCGGGCGGCGCTCCAAGGCGGAGGAACTGCCAATGGGGCTCGAGTGGTACGAAGCCCAGGGGATCGAAGTGTGCGACACCGACCGCGGCGGTCTGGTCACCTACCATGGCCCCGGCCAGCTGGTCGCCTACCCGATCGTCGACCTTGGTGCCTACGACGACGACGTCCACCGGTACGTGCGCGGGCTGGAGCAGGTGATGATCGAGGCGCTGGGCGGGGCGGGCGTCACGGCGCAGACGATCGAGGGTCTGACCGGAGTGTGGGTCGGCCGGCGGAAGATCGGATCGATCGGGCTGCACGTCAGCCGTGGCGTCACCACGCACGGGCTGGCGATCAACGTCAACAACGACCTGCAGCCGTTTGAATGGATCGTCCCGTGCGGGATCGAGGGAGTGGCGATGACCTCGCTGGCGCGCGAGTTGGGAACCGATCAGGACCTCGACTCCTTTACAAAGGTGCTCGTCGGTTCCTATGCCCGGGTCCTAAAAAGAAGCTCCGAGGCGACAACGCCGCCTCGGAGCCAAAGGATTCAATAGCCCCTGAAACCGAACCTGCGACTCAGCATTCTTCAAATTCTTCTTCGGTTTCCGGATCAATCGGGCAACGCTGGGTAACCGCCCAAGTTCCTTTGCCGAACGACCCCTGTTCTGGGTTGGGGGAGGAAAATTCCCAAATCATGCCACTGGAGCTTGGTTGGAACCCAGTAGCTAAGAAACCATTCGCTTCCTGTTCCGTGTAGGTACAGATATAGCCTCGTTTAGCTTTAGGTTCTTCAGCAGTGCCTGGACATTCTGCCGTTCCTTCCAGTCCAAGTTGCGGCGCTGGAACCACCCTGAGCGGAAAACTGAAGCTAACAAAATAGCTACCCAAACCTTTATTGCTCAAAGACCAGACGCCGGTCTCGGTTTTACCCGGGGGGAGAGTGGTTTCGGTCGGCCCAGCCGGACCCTGTTTCCCTTCGTCGCCCTTCGGTCCCGCATCGCCCTTCGGTCCCGCATCGCCCTTCGGTCCCGCATCGCCCTTCGGGCCCTGCGGACCCGCGGGGCCGGTGGCTCCTGGCTTGCCAGCAAACTGCTTGGCGATCTTCTTGACTTCCTTTTTCTGCTTGGAATTCAGGCTGGCGGCCGCCAAAGCGGTGCCTCCGAGCGCGGCGATCAGCGCCACGATGGCGATGACCAGGCCCGCGGTGCCGAGCTTGTCGTGAATTCGTCTGAGCATCTAAGTGTTCCCTCCCTATGGGTCTATCGATGTTTCTTGTGGTGTTTGCCGAGCTTTTTCTTCGGGCAGCTGGTTTCCAGCCGGGGTCGCGTGTGAACCGCCCGCCCGTTTTGGGCGATCAGGTCGAGCTTTGCCCGGTGGGTGCCCTTGCAGAGGTCGGTGCTGTTTTCGATCAGCCCCCGCTTGCCGCCGAAGAAGCTGAACGTGGCCTTGGTCACCGGGGCGTCGGGGACGTGGAGGAAGCGGGTGCGCACCCGGGAGCTTTCCGGGCCGGTTTTGACCGCGTCGATGTAGCCGACGAGGGTGATGTGGATCGGGCCGCGCAGGTCGGCGACGATGTCGGGGAGTTCCCGGGCACCGCCGTTGGAGCGGAAGTAGACCTTGCCCTTCAGCGGCTCGCCGAGTAGCGGCGTGGTTGCCTTAACCGTCCCTAAGATCGACTTCTTCGGGCATTTGTCGGCCTGGAACTGGGGCATCGTGCAGGGGTTGCCGATGTGGGCGTTGTCGATGAACTCGCCCTGGGGCAGCAGGACGGTCGCCGCCGCGGTATTGGCCTGGCGGGGCTTCTGGGTCAATACCGCCTTGACCGCCGGGTCGCCGGTGCGCTGGGTCTGCCCACGGAAGCTCAGCTTCAACTTGGGGGTGTATTTCAGCGCCCTGCAACCGTCGACCTGGAAGCGCGCTTTGGGATGGGCGACGGTGCCCTGGGTGGAGGTGACGTCGGAGGTGACGGCCATTTCGGTGCAGTCGGTCGGGTTTAAGTCGAATTCGGGCCGGTCGACCACCACATGGATGTGGCGGTAGGCGATGCCGACCCCTTCGAAGAACTGCGGCAGGGGATCGGCTTTGACCGTGACCTGTGCGGTTTCGGGATCGACCTCGAGGGCCGAGCGCACCGCGAGGACGCCGAGGTCGAAGGGACCGGCCTGGGCGGGGACCTCGGTGACGATCGAGTACGGGGCGCCCTGGTAGGGACCGGCGAAGTAGACCGCGGGCTGGGCCTTGCCGGGCTGGGGGACCTGCAGAGGTTCGGGACCCGGGCCGGTGGTCGCCTGCACGGTGCCGATCCGAGAGTCGGCGGGGCAGGCACCGGCCGTGGCTGCGGCGTCGGGGCAGAGCGGGACGCCTTTGATCTTTGCGATCTCGCCTTCTGGCAGGTGCAGTTCGAGGCCGCGCAGGGCCTGCTGGCCGTCTTCGCGGTTCAAGTCGAAGACGAAGGGGCTGAAGGCGCCGGCGGTGGGGTCGTTGACACCGGCGTGCAGGGTGGGCGAGAAGCCCTGGCTGCAGCCTTCGGTGATCTGCATCTGGCTTTGAGCGGAGACCGCCGGGTCGTTGGAGTGGGGGGCGAAGGTGTAGTCGGTGGTGTAGGTGCCGCAGTGATCGGGGTTCTGCAATGGAGCCCGCGGGCCGCCCCAGACGTCGAGGTCGATCTCTTCGACCGGGACCTGGGGGAGGTCGGAGAAGACCGCGCTGAGGCGGCCCGTGTCGGGGTCGGGCTCCAGTTCGCCGGGCAGCTTGATGTGGAGGCCTAGGGCGTCTGAGACGAGCCAGAGGCCGAGCTGGTGGCCGGGCCTGGGGGTGCGCTGGTAGACCGCGCCTTCGATCGGCACCGAGAGCGCCGGGGAGATGAAGCTTGCGGTGCCGAGCTTGGAGCTGTCGGGGCAGGCGGCGTCGACTTCTTCGTGGTAGCCGACTTGTTCCTCGGAGCAGGTGCCGATCCAGTTGGCGGCGCCGGCGGCGATCTGCATCCCCTCTGGCAGCGATACGCGAGCCTCACGGATCGGCGCGGTGATCTTTTCTTCAGCGCGCAAATGCTGCGGAATCCTGAGAACAGTTTTCAAGCCGGTTGGTGCTCCGGCGACGTGGCTGGTCGGCTCGGCTTCGAAGCTCGGCGCGAAAGGCAGTCCGGTGCAGTCCGTGATCGGCGGTAGCGGGGCACTAGCCATGAATATTTTGCCGGGGAGCTGGTAGCTGCTGGCAGTGGCTTCCACTTGCCCTTCGTCACAGGATGCAGGATTGGCCATGAATGCCTTTTGCTCCGCCATCGGGATTCCACTCGAGCGTTCTTCATTCGGCGCGAAACAGGCGTGGCCAAGCGGACATCCTCCACCCACTTCGTTGGCAGTGAATCGTTCTTTGTCATGCTCAGGTCCGGAGGGGTCTCCCCAAAGGGTAGTTTTTGACCGGATAACCACCCCAAGTCCAGGCGGGTCATGGATGGTTGCCGTAACTCCATAGTCGCTCGCCGTCCGCAACTTGACGTCGATGAACACGGGTAGCGCGAAGGCAATAAATCCGAGGCGGGCAATTTCCTGCTTGGGATGAGGAGGAGCGAGGTTGTAGACCGGCTCGAGGGCAACGGTACTAAGAGGGAACCCTACTTTGACTCTGGTGACTCCCACTTGGGAGCCAGGTGGACAATTGCCGAAAGAGCTGAAGTCCCCCATGCTGCAGGCTGCCACGGCGGCAGGATTACCCAGCAGGCCGGGGGGCAATTTGACTGATATTTCTTCCGCAGCGGCGTTTGCTTCCTCTTCCCCTTTGTCTTCGAAATGGTTCAATTCCACATTGACCGTAAAGTTCGGATGGTCCCCCGACTTTGCCGTTGACAGAGATGCCTGCACCCGTTCAATTCCGAATTCTTCGATAGACGGTCCGGCTGCAGCTATTGGCAGCGAAACTGTTGGTTGCGCATCGACCTGGTCTTCAAGCGCTGACGAAGAAACTGAGGAGGAGACTGACGTCGATCCATCAGTGGCTGGGACATCCCGTGACCCAAATACCGACGAGCTTGCAGCGCCTTGTCTCCTTTTCGATTTCTTCCCACAGCGGTGGCGCTTTTTCCCATTGACGCCCTTCCGGTGGTGCTGGCACCGGCGATCATGCGCCTTTACGTTTCCCGAGCCAGCCGTTGCTTCGGACTTAACGCCGAGTGGGGGGACACCAACACCGGCTCCAGCCGACTTACACTGTTCTTCAGCGCAAGGAGGTAGGGCTAGGGGTACTGGAACTCCCCCCCCAACCCGTGCGTCATAAATCCCTTGGGTTCCATTTTCCCCTGCCCCTGGAACGAGTGGCTGCTGTGCTGCGAAAAATACGTCGGAGCCGTCTGGAGTCACCGCGAGGAGGACGTTGGGAAGCGGGTTATAAGTTCGCCAACCGGCCCACCTAGGGTAAACCGGCGCTTCGCCCGACGAAATCAATGCGAGCGGCGCACTCCCGACTTGGTCGCTCCACTCATATATGTCGTTTCCTCCATTGACATCTCCCGCTAGCAGCGCTTCGTCCGTTTCGAAGAACACGCGCCGGCCATCGTCACTCAGGTTGTCAACAATGATCCAAGGTGGAACCTGTTGGAGATCCTGCAGATGAGCATCTGCCGTCGCCGGCTCTACGCTTGGGTTACAGGACAGGCAGCTCACTCCTTCGCTTTCCGCTTCGTCGTAGCGGTAAATCTCCGTGTGATCATTGTTGTCATAGGAAGTCAACCTTGCCCTGGACTCGAACACGAGTACACTCCCATTGAAGGTCGTACGCGAAGAGTCGGCTCCCGGACCGGGTGCCAAATTGCCTTCTTCTTTGGGCCCTGGGGTAGTCACCCAGGTCGTCCAAGTATTAAGCGCCGGGAAGTTCACTTCGAGTCCTGACGTTTTGACCAGATCGCTAGCGCGGACGGTTGCAATGTAGTCGAGTGAACCAACGCTCCAGACATACAGATTTGGCTGTCCGGCAGTCCCGTTCGAACCGTCGAGCTGTTGCTCCGAAATAAAGTAGACGTGGGAACCGTCAGCCGAGATATTGACGAGTTCACCTTCGCCTACCGGGTTGACGTCGATATTCGCATCCGTCATCGTGTCGAAGCGATGGATCGTGCCGCTGTTACCGGCCGCGACGTAGAAGAGGTACCGGCCATCGTCAGATAGACCTGCGAAAACGGGGCTTTCTTCCGCAACCTTCACGGTGTGTTCGCTGACAGAATTCCCATTGTTGATCCGAACATAGAGAGTGTCGTCTATCGAAAAGGCAATGCTACTCGCGTCTTTAGACGTGCCTTGATAGTAGGCGTCTTCTCCTGACGCGGGGGTTTCGTCCCCTGGGAATAGTGAGACGACATGGGTTGGGCCGCCGGCGATGCGGTCATAGACTGCTCCGGTACCTTCAGGAGGTGAGTTCGGCTCAAGCCGTGCGCTGGTACATGCCGGAGCTCCCGGTTCTTTGCACCACCCGTTTTGCTCGATAGCTTTACCCGTGGTGAAGATCACGTGCTCTCCATCCTCACTGATGTACCGACCTTGGACGTTTGGTTCGTCGCCTAGACTGCCTTGTCCGGTGAGTTCAAAGGAGCCGGCCGGGGTTCGCAGGTAATCGGCTCTGCCGTTATCGGCTCCGCGGTCATTGGTAAAGGCATAACCGTGGTCTGGTGAAACTCCGCCGGGTAAGGTCCAACCGAACGGACTGCCCTGTGCAGTACGACTTAATCGCTGCGTGGTCGCCCAGCCGCCATTCGACCGCGCAGCCGTATATAGGTCGAAGACTCCACTTCCACCACCAGGGACGGTGAGTGCACCGGCAAACGTCTCGTAGACGAAGCTGTCCGCCGCCTGTGACTGTGAAGCAAGGTCGGTGGGAAACATGTCGAACGGTCGATGGGCGATTCCGGTAACGAGCGGCACACCCAACAAGCGCCCGTTGGTATCCGGCGGCGATACCAGCTCATAAGCCCTACAGTCGGGGAGATCAGCGGATGGACCGATACGGACAGTTTCGTTGGGACAGCTAGCCGCGTGAGCTGGTGCCGAGAGGCACAAGATCGACAGCAGAACTGCACCGCTCAACAAGCCATGCCTCCAAGTAACCACGACCCCAGCTCCCCTTGTCTTGTTCCCATCTTCTATCTGAAACACAGATCGGATTGCCGATCTGCTACCAAAAACTTAGGCTCCCATCTGAGAGAATGTCAAGGACGGCGGTATGTCCCTGCGCCTCAGATGACATGCCGTCCGACCAAGCTAGGCGGCTGTTTGCCCTGCATGTTGCGTTCTTTTGCGACGCCTGCCGGGTGACACGAAGCACTCTGGACCTGCGAAAGAGGGTCGCCCCGGGGGGCGACCCTCACAATTCAGGATTCTTTGATGTAAAGCGGCGTCACCGTAGGGGAGTCTGTCTCGAGTGTGAACGCCATTTCCAATGAGCCTTTGGCCGGGCACAAGACGCCGCCAGCCGACTTGGTGAATTCACTGCCTGCCGCAGTTGGATTCACAGTCAACACTGCGTCTTCACTACCGGTTTTGTCTGTGACGAAGGTACCGGTGATAGCTGCGGCGCGCGTATAGGTGCATTGACCCGCAGATGTGGTGTCGAGGATGAAATTGATTGCCCTCGCTTTTTCCGGGCAGGCGCCGCCGCGGACCGTAAATTCATCTTTTCCAGCCACGTTCTTGATGCACCATGGGGTCCCACCCGCAACGTTTTCGCCGTCGACGCCGCCACCGTTGGTTGTCGGGGTCAGCGAACCGATAACCGGGGCGCCGGTGCACTCTTTCATTCCATTGGCTACTGCGCCCGTGCCTTCAAATGTGGCTGTTGTGATCGTTGCTTCGATACCTTCGGTATCGTTGTTCTTAAGTAGGTCACCTGTTATGACGACCTTTGAACATTCCGAAATAACTTCGGTTCCAACGAAGAACTTGGCGTTGCCGACGTTTGTAGCTGTGACGTTGTTTGGGACGGAGAGCGGTGTAAATACGTTCCCCGCATCTGTCTCCCCGATTGTGGGAGGGCCAGCCAAGGCCATTGCCGGCAGGGCCAAAGCCGCGAAGGCGACCAGACTCATACAGGCCGTGATGAGCTTCTTGCTCATGGGATACTTCCTTTCCTTGATGCCCGGCTGAGCCGGGCGTTGAATGAGCTCTCGGGGCGCTTGCCTGCAAGACGTGCGCCTCGGGGGCTCTTTCCTTTCCACCCGCATGAGGCGGGCTTCGGTGCTTCTACTTGCTCCGGGATGGCCGGTCAAGGGTTTGCGAGCGGTTATCGGCGGTATTCAGGGTGTTTGACTGCTAGGGCCTCTCCTGCTGTCCTCGTTTCTTCCTGCAAACGAGGTGTTTCGGAATGGCGAGCGGGAGTGCCAAAAGTCGCTGATCGGTCGCTGTCAGGGGGTGACATTGGAGAGTTGGCCTAGTTGTCACCCGTGGCCCCTGTTGCCAGGAGTTTCTCAAAGTACTGTGAGGGGTATCGGTAGGTACCAGTCAGGCAAGGATGGCGGAGGCGAGAAGCATCGAGTCGAAGGGGATTGAAGCCGTTGCGGATTGCTCCTCGGTGTCCGAGCTGCTGAAGCTGACGGGCACGGGGGCCACGGGGCAGATCCTGTTTGCTCTTGATCCGCGGGCATTGCGGACGAAGAAGCTGACCGAACGCATCCCCACCTACGCGCCCCGGACCATCTACAGGCATGCGCGCCGGCTCACCGAGCTCAAGCTGATCGACCGGGAGGAGATCCCGGGGGTCCCCTCGACAGTCATCCATTGCTTGAGCGACCCTGCCGGGAAGGACCTCGTCCGGCTGATCGACGCCTACGCCAAGGTCACGCTGCCCCCCCACTCGGATCCCCGCACCGACCCGAGCCTCTGGGGATCGCTCGGCCTGATCGGGGAGATGTGGGGATACGGCTGGATCGAGGTGCTCAGCTACGGCGGCCACTCGGTGACGGACATGACCGAGCTGACGAAAGGGATGACCTTCCACCAGGTCACCCGGCGGCTCCATCAGCTGGTTTCCTGGGGCCTCGTCTACGAGAGCTCGGCGCGGGGCCAGCGCAAGCGGTACCAGCTGAGCGACAGGACGAGGAAGGCGACGGCGCTGATCGCCGGCCTCGGGCGCTGGCGCCAGCAGCACCTGCTCGGCGGCCAGGAAGGCGGGCTCAACGTGAGTGAGATGACGACCGTCCTGCGGACCTCCCTGCCGCTGCTCGAACTCCCCGACCACCAGAACACGAACATCCAGCTCGGCATCGTCGGCACAACCGGCAACGACGGCGACCGCGGCTCCGCAACCCTGATGGGGCGGGTCAGCCCCGGCGGCGCCGTGCGCTGCATCAAAGGCAAGCCCAGCTCGGACGCCTGGGCGCTCGGCACCGTCGACACCTGGCTCGCCGCGCTCCTCGACGGCGACCGGGGGCGGTTGCGCGTCAGCGGCGACCTCGACTTCATCGACCACTGTCTCAAGCAGCTGCACGAGACACTCTGGGCCCCTGCTCCGGTCGAGGCGGTGGCGCCTCGCTAGGCTCAGACGAGCCGATGAGCGAGACCGCCGAGCGCATCCACGTCACCCGCTCCCGCGCCAAGCCGGGCGGGACCGCCGCCGAGGCGGAGGGGACCGTCCCCTTCCGCCGCGCCCGCAAGCCGCAGTGGTTGAAGGTGCCGGCGCCGGGCGGGCCGAACTACCGGCGGCTGAAGGAGAAGATCGGCGCCGACAACCTCCACACCGTCTGCGAGGAGGCCAACTGCCCGAACGTCGGCGAGTGCTGGGAGCGCGGCACCGCGACCTTCATGATCTTGGGCGACGTGTGCACGAGGCGATGCGGCTTCTGCAACGTGCAGACCGGCAAGCCGACCTGGAACGACCCGTTGGAGCCGCTGCGCGTCGCCAACCAGGTGAAGGCGATGGGGCTGCGCCACGCCGTCGTCACCTCGGTCGACCGCGACGACCTGCCCGACTACGGGGCGAGCGCCTTCGTCGGCGTCGTCCGCTCGATCCGGATGTTGGCGCCCGGGTGCAAGGTCGAGATCCTCACCCCCGACTTCCGCGGCCAGGAGATGCCGCTGGCGAAGGTGGTCCACGAGCGGCCCGACGTCTTCAACCACAACGTCGAGACGGTGCCGCGCCTCTACCCGGTCGCCCGCCGCGGCTCCCAGTTCCTCCGCTCGGCCCGCGTCCTGCGGATGGCGAAGGAGATGGGCGGCGAGGAGGTCGTCACCAAGTCCGGCCTGATGGTCGGGCTCGGCGAGTCCTTCGGGGAGATGGTCGAGACCTTCGGCCTCCTCCGCGAGCACCAGGTCCAGGTCCTGACCGTCGGCCAGTACCTGCGGCCGACCGAGAACCACCTCCCGGTGGTGCGCTACTGGCACCCCGACGAGTTCGCCGCGCTGGAGCGCGCCGCCTACGACCTCGGCTTCGAGTCCGTCGCCGCCGGGCCGCTAGTCCGCTCCAGCTATCACGCCGACCAGAACCTGCCGGAGTCCCACCGGGCCGAGAGCCTGCTGGCGTCATAGCCACTCCGAGATTTGGGTCCCTATGGGGGCCCGAAGTTCGGAGTCGCGCCCTTACAATTCGTGGGACGGGGCCATAGCTCAGTTGGCAGAGCGCCTGCTTTGCAAGCAGGAGGCCGCCGGTTCGAATCCGGCTGGCTCCACTAACTAGTCATCGAAGTCGAAGTCCTTCGGGGGCTTCTGCTCGAACCAGAGCTCGTCGTCCTCCGGGGCGTTCTCGAGGAAGTCGGGGGTGTCCTCGAGCACGTCCTCGTGGCCGGTGTCGGGGTCGTAGTCGGCCTGCGGGCGCTCGCCCTCTGCGTCGTCCTCGCCCTCGGTATCTGCATCCTCGTAAACGGCGCCGGGATCTGCGGCTGGACTTGAAACCTCGTGCTCGGCGGTCGGAGGCGGAAGCTCGCTCTCGTCCGTGATCGGCGCCTCGAGTGCCTGGTCGAGCTCCTCGGAGAGGCGCTGGTCGCTCCAGAACTCCTCGTCCTCTTCGTCCTCTTCCGCTGCCTGCTCCGCGGGGGCCTCGGCGCGAGAGGCGTGGATTTCGGTCGGCGGTTCGGCGGGCGCCAGTTTCGGCTCGCTCAGCTCTGCGGCGACGATCTCCTCGTCAGAGGGGCTCGCCGCCTCGGTGGCCGGCGCGTCTTCGCTGCCCATCTCCGCCTCGACGTCGAAGAGTTCGGTCGGCTGTTCGGCGATCGCCTGCCGCTCGCCGCCGGGCGGGTCGCTGACGATCTCGTGCTCCATCGCCGACGGCTCCTCCGCGGCCGGCGGCGCGGCCTGCGCCGGGTCCTCGGCGGGGACCGCAGGCGACGCGTCGGCCTCCGGCTCGACGGCAGCGGCGCTCTCCACCTGGGGCTCCTCGCGCTGCTCGGCCGACTTCGGCGGCGGCGGCTCCTGCAGATCGGCGACGTTGATCCGACGCCCACCGGACTCCTCCGCGGCCTCAGCGCCCTCGGTCGCCATGAACTGCGTCGGCGCCTCGGCGAAGGGATCTGGCTCCTCCGGCCTCCCCGGCGGCCCGAAGGCCTCGTCCTCGAGCTTTTTCAGCTCGGCCTCATCCGCGCCGTGCGCGCGCTTCAGCTCCAGATGCTCTCGGATTGCGTCGTCGAGGATGCTCATGCGGCCAGTCCGTGAAGGAGGCTTCCAAACTCTATGGGGTTATCCTGTCGCTTGCGAGGCAATGGGAGCAACTTCCCATCCCCCGCCCAACCCCGGGGCTATAGCTCAGCTGGCAGAGCGCCTGGATCGCACCCAGGAGGTCGGCGGTTCGAATCCGCCTAGCTCCACTAATTCCCGCTCGGTCGAACCGGGACCAAAATCTAGCTTCCGCTTGCCTGCTAGTTCATCGAGCCGCGCAGCGAAGCCCTCGCGGGTGAGCGCTTCGCATTCAGGGGTGAGCATCGCGCCCTTCACGCCCTCGCGGCCGACGAAGACCTTGAGGAAGTACGCCTGATTCATTTGACGGCGGAACAGCGATCCAGCCCTGCGATAAGCCTCGGGAAGGGCGGTGAGAAGCACGCTTGATCGCCGCACGCCGTCCTCGGCGATCTTGGAGTCACCAGCGGCACTCCTAAGCTGCTCTTCAACGCCCTTGAGTTCGTCGCCGAGCTTGACCTGCTTGACCTCAAGCACGTCGAGCGGGACGGCAACGGGGTTCGCAAGGTGACTCTCAACAAGCCGGTCCTTCTTCCCCCGTAGGTCCTCAAGTTTTCTTTGCAGAACCTCGACGTCAACGCTTCGCGCTTTGATAACCCGCCTGTACTGCTCGATGAATTTCGGCACCAGTGACGCGACCCGCTCCGCATCAATCGAAATGTGGCTTTCGTAGTAGCGAATCACGAAGTCCTCAACCCGATGGACTGGCTGATAGGGGAGGTCGCAGGATTTGTCCTTCTTGTGTCGGCCAGGACAGACGAGATAGTCGAACTTGCGACCGTGGCGGCCGGTGCAGCGCGTGAACATGAGCCGCTTGCCGCATTGTCCGCAGTAGACCGAGCCGACGAGATAGTGGCCGTGCCGTTTCCGGGTCCGGTCCCCGGCCATCTTCTGTGAGTCGAGGACCGCCTGAACCTTGTTGAACAGCTCTTGTGAGATGAAACGCGGGTGGGTGCCCTCGTATTTCACGCCCTTGAATTCGACAACGCCGACGTAGTAGGGGTTCCTCAACGTCTCCCAAAGGGTCGTCGTCGAGACTTTCCGGGCAGGCCGTTTCCGAGTGGGACGCGAGCGGAGGCCGCGCCGATACAGCTCGTCTTCAAGTGCCGAGATCGACCATTCGCCGGTCGAGTAGGCCGCGAACGCCCATTGGATTAGGGGCGCGCGCTCCTCGTCTACCTCCACGTAGCGAATGTCGTTTGCTCCGTCCCAAGTTCGTTTGTTGAGGTAGCCGAGCGGAGCCCTTCCTGGGGTGCCGCCGAGTTTGGCCTTCGTAACCCGGCCATCCGTGATCTTCACCGCGAGGTCGCGCGAGTAGTACGCGTTGATCGAAGTGAGGATGCCGTGCATGAGCATCCCTTGCGGGGTGCTGTCGATGTTCTCGGTAACTGAAACTAGTTCCGCACCTGCCCCTCGTATTTCAGAGTGGGCCGTGAAATCAGTTAGCTCGTCGCGGGCGAAGCGCTCTAGCTTGTACACGATCACGTAGTCAATGTCGCGCCGGAGCTTGAGAGCCGCAATCAGTTCTTTAAGCGTTTTGTAGACGCCACGGCTCGCCGACTCGGCCGGGGCGATGAACTCCTTGGCTACAACCGCACCGAGACTCTCTGCCTTGCGATGGCACGCTTCGCGCTGGCCCTCGATCGAATAGCCCTCCTCAGAGCCGGCGCGGCGCGTCTGCCCATCCGAGGAAACGCGGAGCAGGACAAATGCCTGTTTCGTCGCTTGCGCCGTCGCGGTCGGGTTCATCGCGTTACCTCCGGTTCAAGGAGCCCGAGCTGATCGAAGCGGTAGCGCATGGCCGGGGCGCTGACTCGGAAGCGGCGGGCCAGGACGCCGGGATCGCGGAACCCTTCGTCATAGAAGCAGCGCTTGAGCCACGCGCGTGGCATCGTCAGACAGGCGGCGAAGTAGTCAGCGGCCCGTTCGGCGGCTTGCTCCGCCGAGCCGAAGCGCGAGTCTTTGTAGATCACTTCCCGCATCGGGTGGTCGATCAAGTGCTTGAGTTCGTGGGCGAGCGAGAAAATCTGTCGCCCACGGCTGTCGTTGCTGTTGATGAGGATGCGCCACTTGCCGCGCTGCCAGCGGATCGCGCCGGACAGATGGCGGGCAGGGAGATAGGCGACTTCGACACGCGGAAGCGCAGCGACCGCTTCCACCGGAAACGGCGGCTCGGTGATCCGCAACGTCGAGAGTAGGCGATGGGCTTGGCGCTCGGCGATGGATTTTGCCTCCCAGGGAGCAAGCGCCCGTTGAGGGCAGAGCAGGCGCACTTCGGCAATCGGGGCTTTCATGGCCGCCGCCTCCCTTGCTTCGAGCGCTTTCGTTCCCACTTCGCATAAAGCAGCTCGGCTTCGGCTACCGCTTCCTTGGGGTAGCCGTTGCGGCGGAAGTATTCGACGGGATCGACTTCGTGACGCGGATAGTTGCCCTTGGCGAGTAGTTCCTCGTAGCCAACGGCAAGCGCACGCGCCAACCGTTCCAGAACATTCAGGTTGGGCAGGTACTTACCTGACTCCCATACCGAGACGTTCGACTTGGTGACGCCCACCTTTTCTGCGAGCTGTGGTGCGGTAAGGCCGAGGCTCTTACGGCGGCGGGTGATGAAGGCGGCGAACTTGTCATTGCTTGGCATGGTGATGGTGATTAGTGAACGGTTCAATGACTTGAACTCAGACATATTGTCTCGCTGATCTGAAGCGGGAGCAAGGAGCCAACCAGTGAAAAGCGGGGGCGACCTGAACGCATGAATGTGTGTCCAGGCCGCCCGCATGACTACGCCTTGAGGGCTTTGATCTTGGTCTCGATTTCGGCCTTGCGGTCGGCGGCGCTGTCTTTCAACGCGTCGTACTCCGCTTTGGCCTCGTCGGCCCTCTCCTTCGCGGCGTCTACCTCGGCGTCGATGGCGTCGCGAGCTTTCTCCAGCGTGGCGATGGCTTGGTCCACCGCTCCGTCCGGGGTCGTCTCCTGAACGCGGCTGCGGGTGATCCCAAGCTCCTTTCGGGCTTGGTATTCCGCCCCGCGGATCGAGCTCGGCTTCATGTCGAACTCTTTTCCGACGACGACCTGGGCCTCTTTCTTGGTGATGCCCTGCTCTTTTACGACCGCTTCGACGCGCTCGTAGATTTCCTGGTTCTTGCTCTTGTCGCTCACCAGAAACCTCCTTCGGTAGTGGATGGCTGTGGCGGCGGGCAGAAAGGCGTGCACACCCTTCCGCCCGCCGTGGAGCCGTCCACCGCCTCCTGCTTTTCAAGGTCCGCATCCCGACCTCCGCAGTCGCCGCTTTGCGAGACGGATGAAGGTGGGATTCAGTTCGACGCCGAGCCAGTCGCGGCGGTGCCGTGCCGCGACCAGGCCGACGGTGCCGGTGCCGAAGAAGGGATCGAGGACTACGCCGGGGCGGCTCGGGGCGAAGCACTCGCAGCGGCGAAGCTCACCGACGCGGCGGACCTGAAGCACGCCCTCGCTGGTGTGGCGACGGACGATCCGCGTCGGCCGGGTCCAGGCAGAATCGCACTGGACACATACCTTCTCTGGACAGGCGGCGAGGATTGGCCGCTCGATCAGCCGCTCGGGGAAGGTCGCCTGGTGGCCGAGCCGGTCAACGGCGGTAGCCATCGTCCAAACGTCGCCGGGGTTCTTGCCGCGCGGGTTGCCAACCTGGCCCGCTGCGCGGAGCTTGCCGAGCCCGTTGTTGTGGCCCTGGTAGAGGCGGCCGAGACTCGACGGTGAGGGCTGGCCGATCCGCTGCGCCGAGCGGTGCGGGATGCGGATCGCGTCGAGGTCGAAGAAGTAGCTCGGCTCCTTGGTCGCGAAGATCACCACCTCGTAGGTCGGGCTGAGGCGGTCGGCCGCGCTCTGCGGCATCGGGTTCGTCTTGTGCCAGATCGCGACGTTGCGGACGATCCACCCGTCCTCGGCCAGCGCCAGCGCGACCCGCTGCGGCGCGAGCAGCAGACCCTTGGCGGGCGCACCCTGGCGGAGATGGCGGGAGTGAGCATCACCCAGGTTCAGCCATAGCGAGCCGGTCGGTTTCAGCAGCCGCCGGACCTGGCGCAGAATCGCCCGCAGGTTCTCGACGTACTCGGCAACCGTCGGTTCCTGGCCGAGTTGACCGGCGCGGCCGTAGTCGCGGAGCGCCGCGACGTAGGGCGGGCTGGTGATGCACGTATCAATGGACTCCGGCAGGAGGTCGGGCAAGATACGGCGGGCGTCGCCGGTGATGATCGTGTTGCGGGGCAGCACCTTCACGGCCTGCCCCCGATCAGCACGTCAACGAGATCACCGGCAAGGACGACCTGCCAGAGCGGCCACGTCTCCGTCGGCTGGCCCGCGAACAGATCGACCAGGACCGCCTTTCGCTCCTCGCTCGGAACGGCGAAGACGACCTTGGGGAAGTAGCCGCGCCGCTCCTGCTCGCGGCCGGTGTCCCAATACTGGCGGTAGGCGCGCAGCTTGACCGTGAGCGTGGAACGCGACTCGGTATCCCGGTCGATTTCCACGAAGGCGGCACGTTCGACCTCGCCGACTCCGAGCCGCACGAACGCATCGGGCTTGAGGTAGGCGGTGCCGCCGTGGGCGCTGGTGAAGCGCCGCCAGGACAGGGGCTCCGCGTCGAAGTCGAGGACTTCCACGGCTCCGGCCTGCTCGCGTCCGCTGAGTCCGGCGAAGACCTCCGAGACGGCGAGGCGATGGGCGAGGAAGGAGAGCGAGGGGGTCCAGGGACGCCGCCGGTGTCTGCCGCCGGCAGGGCCGCAGGAGGAGGCGAGCCGCTGGCCGGTGGTGTCGAGGGACCAGACCGCCGCCTTAGAGCCAGCGCGGACGCCGCCGACCTGGCGCTCCAGCTTGACGACGACCTGGCGACTGGCGAGCGAGCCCAGGATCGCGGGAGCCTGGCGAGCTGCGGACCGTGGCGTGAGGTCCCCGAAGTGGATGCGGCGTAGCTGCTCGGTGGTGGCGACCCGGAGCCGATCCAGGGTGTCGATGATGGCCCGCTCCCTGGGCGTCAGGGTTTCCTCGAGGTGGGCCAGCCGCTTCTTGCTGGCATAGCGCCGAGTCACGATTCCCTCCTCGTTTGGGGTGGGATAGTCGTTGCGCGATCCGAGCCGTGCGCGGCGGCGGAGCTTGCGTAGCGGGCGTGCCTCGCAGACGCGAAATGAAGGGCGAGCCGAATCATGCGGTCCTCCGTCGCTCGCCGATCGGGGCACTCCTGCGGGAGCCCTGGACACGCTTTCTGATCGCGGCATCGACGTCAGCGGCGCTCTTGCCGTGGCGCTTGCGGGAGGCTGCTCGGACCTTCTCGGCTGAGCCGAGCGGATCGGGAGCCGGACGGGTGCGGAGACTTGCCGGGGGCGCGACGGCCGAGCCGACCGAGACGGCCGCGTAGCCCTCAAAGGGCCCGAGCCCTTGGAGGTCGTCGGCGGTCAGGTAGGGACGGAACTCGCGGGCGAAGGTGGCCGCGTCGGTGGCGGTCGTCTGCATGACGAGCCGCGACCGACAGTTGGCCAGGACCGCCTGGCGGGTCTCGGGATCAAGCTGGGCTAGGTGCTGGTGTGCGAGGACCCAGCCGACCTTGTACCCGCGGCTCTGCGCGACCGCTTCAGAGAAGACCGGCGAGAGCGCGGCGAGGTCTTGGAACTCGTCGCACATCACCGTCGCGGGGCGACGGTCGGCCGGGGCCAGTCCGGCGCGGGCCTGGATCGCCGTCCAGAGCCGGGAGACCATCGCCGCGCCGATCAGGGCGGCGGCGTCCTTGCCGAGCAGCCCCTTGGCGAGGTTGACGAGGACGATCTTCCCGTCTTCCAGGGCCGCGCCCAGGTCGAGCCCGTCGGCTTGCCCGATCACGGCGCGGACGCGGCGGCGCAGGGTGTAGGTGCGGAGCTTGTTCGCGAGCGGCGCGATCGCCTCGCCCTGGGCGGCCGGGGACAGCGAGCCGTACCAGGCCCAGAAGGACTCAAGCACCGGCTCGTCCAGACCGCCGACGAGCTTTTGGCGGAAGGCCGGGTTCGTCAGCAGCGGCTCGACCTCGCAAAGCGTGAATCCGCCCTTGGCGGTGAGCGTGGTGAGGCAGGCCCGCAGAATGTCCTCGGATCGCGGGCCGAGTCCGGCCGCGCCGTAGCGGGCGCGAAGCTCCGAGACGACGTGATCCACAACGAGGTCGGACTCGCCGGACCCGCCGATCAAATTGAAGCCGACCGGCTCGGCGTCGGTCGGATCGAAGACGATCACGTCGCGGCGGCGCTCGGCCGGGATGCGGTCGGCCAGGTCCGCGATCAAATCGCCCTTGCTGTCGATCACGATCAGGCCGGGGCGGGACTTCGCCGCCATCAGCTGCACCGCCAGCCCGATCAAGGCCGTGCTCTTGCCCGCGCCGGTCGGGGCGCAGACGTGGAGCCCGCGCCGCGCCTCGGCCTGGGTGACGGCGACCGGCCGGGAGTGTCCGGCCACGGTGGAGTCGCCAAGGACCAGGCCGCGCCGGGGCACGTTCGCCGCAGGGGGTAGCTCGCGGCTGTTGGCGAGGGTCAAGCCGGGAAGCCCAGGGGCGTCGACGGGAACCGCCCAGGCCGCCGCCAGCTCGTCGGCGCCGATGATCGACCGGCCGGGGGTCATGCGCTCGATCCGACCCACGACCGCCTGGCTCGGCAGCAACCGCCGGACCAAGCGTGCGTCGGAACCGTTCAGGGCGTGGAATGAGCCAAGCAGCCGTGCGACCAGTTGCCGCGAGCGAGGAGCGGAGGGAGCCGCGACCGCCGCCCGGATCGCGACGGCGAACTGCGGCTCGATCGGCGCGGGTTCGGGCTCGTCTCCGCGCCATGACGCAATCCACTGCGCCGCCGCCCTGGCGAGCGGGGTGGTAGCGGTCGGCGTGATGACGTACTGGAGGACTGCCCGCTCGTTTGAGTCGAGCGGTTGCAGGCTCGCGAGGATGCCCGCGTTAGCGCTGGCGATGGTGTCGGTGCGAAGCTCGCCGTCTCGGGTGACTTGTAGCTCGCGGGCGAGAGTGAGGCTGCCGCTGGGACCGGCAGATTCATCGCCAATGCGGAGCCCTGGGATCGCGGCGCGAAGCGAGCCGGTGACGTAGTCGGTGCGGCTGGCCGGCAGCGTCAAGACGTGCCGGATGCCCTCGGCCGTCGCCCGTACCTCTAGGGTCACGGACGGCGTCGGATCAAGCCGCCACCACGGAGGCAACAGGCCCGCCAGCGACCGCGCCGCTGCGATGGATTGATCCGGCGTCAGCGTTCGGGGGAAGGTCAGCCGGACCACCGCCGCGTCGTCAGTTTCCACCAGCAGCCGCGAGGCGAAGACGAGGCTGCCGATCAGCGTCAAGAGGATCAGCGCCTCAATCACGGTTCCGCCTTTTCGCGTTCTTCTTCGGCTTCGGCGAGAGCCATCGCGATTACGACCGCGACCAGCTTGTCCCAGTCCGGTTCGTCTCGATGCTCAGCCCACATCGTTACGGGGGCGTCGTCAGCCGGTGGAGTGTTGTGTTGCTGCTGTTTACTCATAGTTCAAGTCCTTGAACCTGCGTCTACTTCCACACTGGTTCAACCGCTTGAACTCGTCCAGCAAGCAGCAGCCGGATTGCGGAACTCTGTGCGTGTCGGTCATGCCTCCAACGCCAGCAGCAACCGCAAGCAAGCAAACATAAACGCGCCAAACCCAGGCACGGTTTGAAACGATTCAAGGGTGGCTCGGCGGAAAACCGACCGGCGGCGAAAGCGGCTCTTGCTCGAAGCCGAACGGGTCATCCGCGAGCGCTACGGCGAGTTCGATCTGGGCCTAGCCGACATCGCCGAGGACGTGGGCGCATCGCCCCGCCAGCTCCAACGGGTCTTCCGCGAGGTCGGCGGAACCGATTTCCGGTCCTACCTGCTGAAAGTCAGGATGGAAGCGGCATACCGGCTCATCAGCCGTGAGAGGAACGCCCCAGCGATCCGGGCCGCTGCGCGTAGAGTTGGTTATCGGGAGGCCAGCGGGCTACGGCAGGCGTTCCTCCGCTTCTACGGCCGCAATCCATCGTCGGTGAGGACTGAGACGGTCGACTTCGATCAGCTATGGCAGGACGAGGAGACCGAACGCCGCGGAGGGCGCTAGCGGTCAAATAGAGCGACCGGACGGCCCCCGCATCCGAATACGAACTGATACGAGCCAGCTCCAGCGTACGGGAAGGTCATATATCCGCCGCGGTAGGGCGACACACCCCCTTCCTTAACAGTGATCTCTACGTTGCTTGGCCGAATACTCCTGTCGCCGATTTCAACACACGAATAGCGGGAGTAATCTATCCCACCAAAGTCCATGTACTTCACAACGAAGAATCCTGGGTACAAGTAGACCGGCCCGACTCTGGTGTAGAAGGACCCGCTTTCTCTCGACACCGCAACTACGCCGCCAATGATCTGCTGCGGCCTGCCAGCGGCACGACGCTCGAACAAGGAAACCGGGGAATAGCCCCGGTTACAGGCGTAGCGGAAGCGATACATGCCCGCCTCGCCATAGCCGAAGGTCATCGTTCCGGAATATCGGGCTTCTCCCTTCTTGGAGAACTTGACCCGAAGGGCGGGGATTTTTTGCTCCCCAGCTACTTCCACGCAGGACTTTTCTGGAGGTCGGAAGCGCAGGTAGCCGTTTTTGGTGCCGCCGTCGGCAACGAAGCGGATGGAAAACGTCTTGGCAGAGCGTTGTAGATGTTGAATACGAATGTGCTGCTGTCCGTACGTTGCGTGCGATACACCGACCAGCGGCGATCCCAAGCGTCCATTCTGCTCTGCCGGAGTTGAGCCTTGGCCGGACGAATTGTGGCCGGCGTTGATTAACGCATCGCATCCTCGGTAGACGACGAATAGGAAGACAGCCACGACGCCGAGCGTGACCAGCGTCCCCATGCGCGGTCCAGCGGGTCGCGGTGGCAGCCCTTCTGCTGGTGAGGGTGGTGGACTTGGCGGTGGTGGAGGTGGTGGCGTACTGGGAGCAGGGCGAGAGTGCCGAGAGGAACTCGAGGCGGAGAAGGCATCCCGCATCCGCTGGGTGCGTTCAGGGTCTTCGGCAGCTTCGGCAGCTTTCCTACGGCACTCGGCTTCGTACTCCAAGGCGTCAAGGTGGGCATCGTAGATACGCCGGAGCGCTGGTTTGGTCAGCCACTCGGCATTGGCGCTTAGGTCTTTGAACAGCTCTTCATCTTCAGCGTCCTGCACCGGATCGTCGCGATTCCTGACGTCCGGATGCAATTCGGAGAGCACCTTTTTAACCTTTTTCCTGAGGGCTTGAGCGTCGGCGTCGCGCGGAATGCCCCACTCGGCATATAGGTCGTGGTCGGGCGGTTGTCGTGAAGACATGCGGCCATTAAATACGATGTGACCCGTGTTTCGGTACGCTGGCATCCTTCAGCCTGAAACGAAGGGATGCAGCGGTGGCGAAACGCGACATCGGACAACTAATGGTGACCACCTACAGCGAGGGCGTCCTCTCGGAAGGCTCGATGGATGCCCTCACCGCCATCCCTGATATCGGAACTGAGATCGAGCAAGGGCTTGGCGGAGTTGGAGACGGGGACTTTCTCGTCTCGATCATGGCGGACGATTCCCTCTCCATCCGAACTGGGGAAATGCAGAGCGCCGTGATGAACGGACACAACCTTATCCTGAGCATCGCGCAGGAGCAGGAGGCGGCGTGTCTTCTGCATACGCGTTACCTCAACGGGCGAGTCATCAATCCCTATGTCGCAGCAAGCCGCGCCGCACCAATGACGGAGGGGAATTACCGACTGAGCCCGCACGGTACGCCGCTCTATGACCAGTCAGTCGTCTTGCTCGGCACTGTCATTGCCAAGTGGCGTGAGGGGCCGCCAGGATCGCGGCCCCGTACCTTCACGGTCATCATTTCGGACGGCGCCGATACGACCTCGCGAAGCTCACCGGAATCGGTTAAGAGGTTGGTCTCGGACATGCTGCTGAGTGGTGAGCACATCGTTGCGGCGATCGGAATCAATGACGGCTCGACCGACTTCCGCACCGTTTTCGGAGAAATGGGAATACCGCAGCCGTGGATTCTCACGCCGGACGCATCCGGCGAGCAGGTAGCACGAGCGTTTCAGACGATTGCTGATGCTCTGGCGCTTGGGGCCGGCGACGCCCAGGCGTTCCGGCAGCTCACCGCTGGCCCTCCGGCCAGTCGGTCGGACTAGCCGGAGTCCAGCCCGGTGGCCGCTTCACGTAGTAGCCAATCGCTCCTTTCCGGTGATCCAGCGGACGGCCGCTTGCCAAGTCAAACGCGGCGCCAAATAGCAGTCCTTCGCTCTCGCCGCCCGCGAGTTCGTCTATCAGGAAAGACATTAAGCGCGAACTCTCGGCAAGTGACATACCGCCCCTCTCAACATTGAGCACATGCCGATACCCCCGGGCGTATAACTCTTCCCAGTTATCTTGACGGACTTCGTACAGATCGAGAAGCGGCGGGATTTCTGCACTCCGGTCGCGCCTACCTTCGCCGGAATCAGGAGTTGCCATAGAACAATGGTTAGTACGTCTTTATACGTTAATAGTGTGGTTTTGTCAATCGACATTAGGGCTTAGATGTGGTCAGTGCTCGATGACCTAGCGCTGTGGCTTCGGTCGATGGCCGCTGCTGCGTTTAGCCGCCTCTGGCAGGGCTTCCTCCAGCTTGGCTGGATCGGAAAAATGTTTGCGGCGGCCATCGCAATTTACGTCGTAGGCTGGATTGTTGGCACCCTCGGTATGCATGACCTTGCGCGAGCGTTCGGCAGGCTCGCCCTGTATGTCGTGGCTTTCCCGATTACGGCCGTCGTGATCCGCACCATCTGGCGCACCTTCACGACGTAGGGCACCACACGAGCCGATTCCTTGCTCAGCTGTCTGCGCTTTCGAGCTAAGACTGACTCAGCCAGTCGAGCACCGCTGCGGCGTCGCATCGGACACGCTGGACTTCGCGCCCGTACTGCCGTCCACCAGCGCCAGCGTGATCTTGTCCCTGATCGCGCCGGTCGAACAGCGTCCGCTCAGGTAGCTGTGCTGCTCGCCTTTGTAGCGCCAGGTCCTCCCGAGGTGGAATCGAAAGCTGGAAAAGACTAGCCCCACCGCACTCGGCAGCCGCAATTCAAGGGTCCGCCCGTGAGCCGTGCCCGTAGCGACGAATGCGGCTGGGGCTGCAGGCGACGGAACGTAGACGTACATCAGCAGGTGAGCGGCGGCGGCGTTGAAGAACAGTACGGAGTCCTTGAGCGTGCGCGGGGGGATTTCGGGACCGAAGAAAAGCTCCGTCATGACCCCGCTGCCGACCAGGGCCGCCTTGCACTTCTCTCGCGCTTGCGCCAAGGCAAGCCTCAGCAGGTCAGTCGACTTGCAGACCGCCAAGCCAGCGGTATCAACCGAAAGCTGCCGGTCAAGTGACAGCGTGATCGCCTTCAACAGCGGAGGATACCCTTCGGCTTCGGTGCCGCTGATGGAGCCTTCGGCCGTCACCGTGACGGGGGCGTTTTCGTGGGCGGGGAGGCGGCTCGGGGCAACGGTCGTTTTCACGTCGGCGTTGAATCCAGCCTCCGTGATGACGGCTCCGGCGGCGCCTCCCACCCCAGAGATCACGATGAGGGTAACCACGGCAGAGAGCGCGAGGCAGCCGAGTCCGCATCGTCTGCCGGCGCTTCGCCAAGTCTGCATTCGGGCCGGTTCCTGCTGTTCACGCTGTCGTGCCACGTCCTCCCCCTTCGGTCGCCTGATTTCGATACGCCTTGAGTCTTTTAGGCCGGGGTACTTTAGACCGTGGAGCAAAAGGCCGCAACCAGCGAGCCTGCTCCCGCGATGGCCCTCTCGCGCTCGGAAGCCTTTGGGGTTGCGCTCAAGAAGCTGCGGGAAGCACGCGGCCTGAGCCAAGAAGCAGCGGCCCTCGCCTGCGGCATCGACCGCGCCTACTTCGGCAAGCTGGAGCGCGGGCAAAAGTCGCCGACGCTGGCGATGGTCTGGAAGATCAGCGACGGCCTGGACACGCGACCCTCGAAACTGATGGCGCAAACCGAGCGGCTGGTCGGCAAGTAGCTACTGCGCCAGCCGTTCCAGCATCTCGCGGTCTTCTTCCAGTTGCTGCTTCAAGCGTTGTTGAAACTCCGGGTCGGTCCGCCGTACCTTGATGTGCTCCCTGATGGCTTCGCGTACCGCCTCTGAGATGGGCACGTCTTCGGTGCGGGCAACAGCCGCAAGCTGTGCCGCCTGATCTCCGGAGAGTCGAAGGCTCATCGCTTTGCTTTTCATGCTCTCTCTCCCTCCAGCCCGAGCGCGGCCCGCCCCCACGGCACGTCGTCGACGAGGGACGTCGGCTCGTAGAAATGCTCGACCGAGCCGCGCCGCGGCTGTTCGGCGACTATCTCCACCGCGCCGTGCTCGGCGAGGACACGGACGTGGTAGCCGACCTTGGAGACGGGCTTGTTCACCCGAACCGTGAGTTCCTTGGGGCTCCGCATCTCCTTTGCCTCGACGTAGAGCCTGAGCAGTCGCTTGCGTAGCGGGTGCCCGAGGAGGAACAGCAGCGCCTCCTCTGTGCCGGTGGGCCTCTTCTTACCTGGCATTGGTTCCCCCTGTCGCGCCGGAGGCTTCCACGGCAAAGCTCCCCGACCGCGTAGGGGCGGGCACGATCCACTCCACCCCCGCCACCAGTTCCTCGAACTTCGCGTCGAGCGCCGAGGCGAGCTTGATGAGGGTGTCCACACGCGGGAGGCGCCGGCCACTCTCGATCATGCCGACCGCGGTGCGGTGCAGGGAAGCCAGCGCGCCGAGTTCTTCTTGCGAGAGCCCGACGCGACGGCGGGCTCGGAGCACATTGCGGCCGAGCCGCTCGGTGACGGCCTCGTTGACGAATCGCCCGTCCATCAGACTTCGCCCGCTTGGATGATCGAATAGAGGACGACGGCGGGCCTGGTCGGCAGGACGAGATCGCCGAGCCGGTGAAGCAGGCCGTAGCCGGTCAGTTCAAGGACCGCGACTCTGACCCCGTCCTCGTTGCAGCCCTCGGGTGGAGCGGCGGTCAGCTCGCGGATCAGCTCCTCGAGCGTCAGGGATTCCGGGTAGATCGAGAGGACTTCGCGGAGGACCCGTCGTTCTTCGCGGGCGTCTATCTCGGCGTTGGTAAGGGCGCGCGGAGCACCGCCGCCACTAGGCTGGTCGTGCATGGGAAAGACCTCTTTCCTGTGCCAGCCCCGGGGGCGTTCCACCGCCGCCCGGGGCATTGAATTGTCTGGATGGCCACGGTAGATCGAGGCTGGAAGCGGGCGCAACTAGCGATTTGCTATCACGCTGGAACTGCCGAACTGGCCGCGTCGGGCTAGTGCCGACGAAGCAACGGCTCGGTGGCCGGGCGGTAGACGAGTGGCGTCCTCTGATCCGCGAACACGACCAGGAGCCAGGGCATCCCGCGCGATCATCGCAGGGAGCAATCTTCTAGCCGGTCGTACTGGGATCGTGGCCCACGATGGAGGTCGTCTCCGCACTTGCCGCTGGCGTCGTCGGGGTAGCTCTCGGTGCGTGGTTAGCTCGCCGCAACGAGAAGCAGGCCGCAACCGAGCGACTGCTGATTGAGGCCGTCAACGATCTGGTCGACGCAGTCGCTGGCATGGCACAGGGCAATACTGGCGCTCATGCGCGGTATGCCTCGGCGCTGGCCAGGATTTCCCTCCACGGGTCGCCGGAGGTTGTGCGAGCGTTTCGTGATCACCAGGAGGATGCGACCACGGTTACGCCAGAGGGTCGGCTGCTGCTGATGGCGGCAATGCAGGCGGCACGCAAGGAGCTCGGACATCAGCCTCTCGATGAAAGCGACCTTGAAGTGCTGCTTTTCGGCCCTCCCTCCCAGCGCGAGATAGCTTCTCCATGACCCTCGCGCTCACGATCGTCGGCGGCATTTGCGCGGCGGCAATTGCTGCGGTTCTGGCGCATCGCCTCACTTCTCGCCGGGACCAAACGAACCGCCGGAACGACCTGCGGGTCCAGTACCTGCTGAGCGCCTACCGCGTCCTAGCTGACACGTCCCATCGCGATCTTGATCCAGGTTCGGCGCATGTCCGGACGTTTGAGCAGGGACTGGCAGATATTCAACTTCTGGGCTCGGAACAGCAGGCGAAGATGGCGGTGGTCATCGGCAAATCGCTAGCCGAAAATGGAGAGGCCCAAATGGACGGCTTGCTTGTATCGCTTCGGGACGATCTTCGTGGGGAGTTGAAGCTCGAACCGCTTTCTCGGCCGCCATTCCATATCCGTGTCGTTAGCAATTGAGTATCGGCTAGTCGCGAAGCGACGGATCTTGTAGTCCCTTGAGCAGCCGGTCAATCCTGGCCAGGAAATCGGGATTCGAGACGCATTCGGCTAGCTCCATTCGGCAGAACCCCTGCACGTCGCAAGCTCGGGTTTCGGAACCGAGACCCAAATTCGCTCCCCATCAGGCAGAACCTGCCCGATGGGGTCATATGGCTCGCTACCTCGATCAGATGGTCAGGAGGTCTTCGGGATCGGAGAGGGTCGAGAGGTGGTCATGGTCTTTCTCGATTTTGTCGAGGAATTTTTGGAGGGGGATGCCTCCCGCCTGGACAACCATCTTGTGGACCTCCTCCCCAACGCGCTTGCCGTTGATCAGAACAATCGGGTAGCGATCCTCGATCACCTCGCGTTGCGTCTGAGCTGAGAAGAAGCTCGTCGTTACGTAGACACCCAACCACCCCCTGCGGAGCCGTGCGACGGTGCGGGCTATGTCCCGCCCGTGCGTCGGGCGATCGGTGACCTGGCACTTCGCCTGGCCCAAAACGATGAGCTTGGCAGGGCCCAGGTAGGCACTATCGAAACCGGAGCCGATATCGAGGCGACCGATGAAGTCGATGCCACCGTCTCCGGACGCCCTCGTGAGCCCTCCGAAGCGATAGTCACTGCCCGCGCCGCTGATGACCTGCTCCGCCACCTTTGCAGCCAATGCCTCAAAGCGGGCGTTGCGGCCGCTGTAGTAGTCATAGACGCCCTTCAGGGTTTTGTCCGCAGCCGAGCCGGGGGACGGCAACTGCTCCTGCTTGGGCTCTACCAGGAGCTTCGAAACGCGGCGGCGAACCTTCTCTTGAGCTGCCTGCCCACCCTCGACCCACTCTTTCCACGACTTCGGCGCCAGCTCGAGACAGCTCGAATCCGAGGCGGCGGGATCGCGGCGACGATTGATCCAGGACCACTTGAACTCCTCGCGCTCCTCCTTCATCGACATCACGAGGAAGTCGAAGGCGTAGTTCGAAAACGCCCCTCCGGCGCGTTCGCTGAACTGCGTGATCAATTCCACGCCTCTGACGATCCCGAAGCCCTGAAACTCGACGAAGCCCTTTTGCCTCCCCAGCCGGGGAACCCGCTCGAAGAAGATCACCGGCGTCGCGCGCTTCCGCTCCCCGACATCGGGGCTAGAGTGCCTCTCAGAGGCCTTGATCAACGCCGCATTCCCAGGCTTTACACGGGGATCGACAGCCGGTGACCGGTTGTCTCCGTAGAAGCGGATGAAGCCACTGTCCACTTCGAAGTGATCCTGCCACGGAGTCTCGCGCGAGCCGATCTTGTGGGGACTGCTGGCGATGAGGATCGCTGGTGCCCGTCCGCCGTCCGCCGTCGGGACCGATCGGATTCGATTGATCCCAGAGTCGAGAGTGACCAGCCTCCCGCCAGGCAGCGCGGTCGCTGCGTAGAAGTTGATAAAGCCGTCGACGATGTGGGGCGTGGAGCTTTTCGGACTCGCAAGGCGAAGCACCTGGCCTATCCGCAAAAGGTCGATCTGCCCTGGAGCAGTCATGACGAAAGAACCATCCTCCACCTACTCCGTCTAGAAGGCCTTGTCAGGCCGGGTCCGTGTGGGTTCGCATGAACCTCAGGTCCCCTCGGGCTCAAGCGGCTCTGGGTCGGCGTCCTCCCAGTCCTCCTCGTCCTTCGTCTCTGACTTTTCAGGAGAAGCCGCCCCCTCAACGCCCGGTACAGGGGCCCCCTCAGGCACGAGCATCTCGTAGAAATCGCGGTACCTGGCCTTGGCATCCTCGAGCAGCTCGAGATAGCTGAGGACCGTGTACCCCTCTCCCAAGCCTGCCCGATCGAATCGACTGTCGACGGTGTCACCGAGGACGATGACCTCGATGTCCTCCTCCTCATACTTGGCAAGTGATGCCTTGAAGATGCTCTTGTAGGCCATCACCTGCGCAAGCTCCTCCGTCCCGATGCTCACGCCGGGCCGCTTGAACTCGATCACCAAGAGCTTGTCGGCCTGTCCGCCCGCAGTCAATTTGGAGTTGTCGTAACAGACAAGATCAGGACGCTTGGCGGACTCGAACTTGAACTCCTCGGCGAGCTTGTCTGCCAGTTGGGTGCTGAAAGCCTTGTTATCGAACCAGTACGTCAGGTTCTCGCGAAGCAACCAGATGTTGGCTGCGATGACCTTGTGGATCTCTGCCTCGAGCGAGCCCGCGGAGACCTGAGATCTCAGTGACTCGATGACGATCAGTTGGCCGTGAATCAGCCCCGCGATGTCGTTGATTCGAGCCACCCCGAACTGGGTGAGCAGCTCGGCGAGCCGGGTCACATCCTCCTCGCTCTCGCCCTTGATGCTGTCGACCAGGGTGCGAAGGGCGTCGGATTCGTAGTACCGGACGATGATGTCCACCAGCTCGTCAATGGTCTTGTTGGACTCGTTCTTGGCGAGCTGAGAGATGACTTTGTCGATCATCGCATCGAGCTTCGCGTACACCTCCGGGCCGAGACGCTGCATCCGGGCGTCAAGGCCAGGATTGCGCTCCTTTGCCGCTGCCTTGCGTTTTGCCGCTCGCTGCTTGGTGATTCCGTCGGCAATCGCCTTCAACTTGCCTCGCGCGTACTCTTCCAGCGCCTCCACTCGCGGAGACTCAGAATTGAGGCCGGTCCGGCTGGTGTTGATGTCGAAGGCACGGTCCGGATCGTCGTCGTCGAGAGGATCGATGAAATCCGGTTCAAGCTCCCCGACTATCCGGGTCAACACGAAGAATCCGTGCGCCTGCTGATTGAGCCCGAAGAGGGTCGTCGGCTGGACGATCCGCCTGCGAATTCGCACCGCAAGACCGGCGGGCATCCCCTTGCGGCGCTTGACCACCTTGTAGAAGCCCTTGACCCTGCCGAAGCCCTCGATCTCGTCGTCGATCGGGTAGCGGTCGCCAGGAATGTCCTCGGCCGAAGCTTCGGTGCCGTTGACGAAGATCGCCCAGTTTTTCCCCGTCGGCAACTCGAGAGCAAGATGCTCACGCAGCGCCCGCTCGTCGACGTCGTCGACGTCGATCAACAGTCCCTCAAGGCGGACCTCCGTCCCCTGCTCGCCTTTCTCGGCCTTCTTGACCTCGGCCTGAAGGTCGAATTGCTCGAGTGAAGAAGCTTCGTCAAGGGCCGTCCTATCGATCGTCAGCGTCGTGGCCTCACCCTGACGCGCGGTTCTCACGATCATCTTTTCTGCGACGCCGAGGCCGGCAAGCTTCCCGATGCCCTTGTGTCCGATGATCGGCCGCTTCCGCTTCCCGGTCTTCTCCCGATCCTCACTTGCCCGGCGGTCCCGGCCGAGACGCAGGTAGTCGGCCTGAACCTCCTCAGCCGTCATACCGCGACCGTCGTCCTTGACGCTGATCGAGTCGGCGTCGACAGTGACCTCTACCTTGGAGGCATCAGCGTCGTAGCCATTGGCCGCCAGCTCGGCGATCGCCTTCTCGACGGTGTTGTACATGGCGACCCCGAAGTGGTCCAGGAGACGCGGTTCGACCTGGAATCGCATGGTCGGAAGATGCTACGCCTTTGCTGATGCAGGAGTTGGACGATTGAACCAGGTGCCGACGCGGCCCGAAAGAGTGTCAAGAGCCGAACCGCGCCGCCTCCTCGGACCCCGCCGTCGCGTTCCCCGCCGAGTAGGAGTGAGCCCCGGCCCCGGCCAGGCGACCGCCGTCGACGATCAGGTATTCCTCGCGCTGGGGAGTGCCGGCGAAGTAATTCTCGAGGATCTCCCTGGTCCCGGCGGCATAGCGGGCCTGGGCTGAGAGCGTGGAGCCGGATACATGCGGAGTCATCCCGTGATGGGGCATCGTCCGCCAAGGGTGATCGGCGGGGGCGGGCTGAGGGAACCAGACGTCTCCCGCGTAACCGGCCAACTGCCCTGACTCACAGGCCGCGGCAACCGCCTCGCGATCGCAGATCTTGCCCCGGGCGGTGTTGATCAGGTAGGCCCCGCGCTTCATCCTGGCGATCATCTGCGCGTCGAAGAGGTGCTCGGTCTCCGGGTGCAGCGGGCAGTTGATCGTCACCACGTCACAGACCTCGACCAGGCTCTCCACCGACTCGTGGTGAGTGGCGCCGAGCTGTGCCTCCATCTCGGCGGGCAAGGGGTGGCGGTCCATGTAGTGCAGGCCGACGTCAAAGGGCGCAAGGCGCTTGAGGACGGCGGTCCCGATCCGTCCCGCCGCCACCGTGCCGACCTGCATCCCCTCCAGGTCATAGGCGCGAGAGACCGCGTCGGCGATGTCCCAACCTCCGTCGAGGACGATCTGGTGGGAGGGGATGTAGTTGCGGACCAGTCCCAAGATCATCATCACCACATGCTCGGCGACAGAGATCGAGTTGCAGTAGGTGACCTCGGCGACGGTTATCCCGGAGTCCATCGCCGCCTGCAGGTCGACGTGGTCGGAGCCGATCCCGGCAGTGATCGCCAGTTTCAGGTTGGGAGCTTTGGCGATTCGCTCGGCGGTCAGATACGCCGGCCAGAAGGGCTGGGAGATGACGATCTCGGCGTCGACCAGATGCTGGTCGAACTCAGAGTTCTCTCCGTCCTTGTCGGAGGTGACGACCAACTCGTGGCCCTGGCTCTCCAGGTAGGTCCTCAGGCCGAGCTCACCGGAGACGCAGCCCAAGAGCTCCCCGGGGGTGAAGTCGATACCTCCAGGGCTCGGAGTGCTCTGGCCATCAGGGTAAGAGGCAATCGTCGGGATCTCCTCGCGAGCGTAGGTCGGCGGATAGCCGCTCACCGGGTCGTCGTAGAGCACGCATAGGACCTTTGCCATCTCTGCCTCCAATCGGGATCACCAAGGGACCGGTCAGCTAAAGGTAGGCGCCCGAACGAGCAGCGTCCAATGCCTCTCTGTGACTTGGCGATAACCCGCGGCTATCTGCCTAGATCCCATACAGCCCGTCTGATCCCGACTTCGGCCCCCTCCGCCGCTAGCATCGGCGCCGGTGCGCGTCCTCGACAGCCTCGACCGGAGCACGATCAGCGAGCTGCTGGGGCGCGACGAGTTCTTCTGGCTCGACCTGGAAGGACCGAGCGCCGAGACGATCGGGCTGCTGGGCGAGCTGTTCCACTTTCACCCGCTGGCTCTCGAGGACTCCGAGCACTTCGGCCAGCGGCCCAAGCTCGACGACTACGACAACCACATGTTCCTCGTCTACTACGGCGCCCGGCCCGAGGGCGGTGAGGACGACGAGATGCTGGTCGAGGTCCACGCCTTCCTCAGCGGCAGCTACATCATCACCCTCCACCACCGCCCCTGCGCGGAGCTGGATGAGCTGCGGGCTCGCCTCCCCCGCCAGGCCGAGCGCAGCGAGCAGTTCGTCATCTACCGCGTCCTCGACGCCCTCACCGACAGCTTCTTCCCCGCCCTGGAGGGGATCGGCATCGAGATCGAGCAGTTGGAGTCCGAGGTCCTCGAAAAGCCCACCGACGAGCACCTGGAGCGGATCTTCGACCTGCGCCGCCACCTCGTCGCCATGCGCCGCGTCGTCTCCCCCCAACGCGACCTGTTGGCCCGCGCCACCGACGACATCCTCGACCTGCCCGGCCTCGAGCCCGACACCCGCAACTACTTCCGCGACGTCTACGACCACATGCTGCGGATCTCGGACCTGATCGACAGCTACCGCGACCTGCTCGCCAGCTCTCGCGACGCCTACCTCTCGATGGTCTCCAACCGCCTCAACTCGATCAGCAAGCAGCTGACGATCGTCGCCACGATCTTCCTCCCGCTCGCCTTCATCACCGGCTTCTTCGGCCAGAACTTCAAGTGGATGACCGACCACATCGAATCCTTCGCCGCCTTCGCGGTCTTCGGCGTCGGCGGGCTCGTGGTCTCGGCCGTCGCGCTCCTGATCTGGTTTCGCCGCGGCGGCTACGTCTAGCGATGCGGCTGTCGCGAGCAGATCGCGAGGAGCTCGGCGTGGTCGAGCCGTTCTGGCAGGCGCAGCTCGCGGTGCTCTTCTCGCTCCTGCTCTACATCCTGCTGCCGGGCCGGTTGACGCTCGGGCCCGACTGGCTGGTGCCGCTGCTGGAGGGCGTGCTGCTGGTCGGGCTGGTGGTCTCGACTCCCTACCGCCACCACACCCAGTCTCCCGCTCGCCGACGCATCTCGATCTGCCTGATCGCGCTGGTGATGATCGCCAACTTCACCGCGCTGGGCCTGCTCGTCCACCTGCTGCTCGAGCGCAACACGGCGGCCGGCCGCGACCTGATCATCGCCGCGGGCCAGATCTGGCTGACCAACGTGGCGGTCTTCGCGCTCTGTTTCTGGGAGGTCGACCGAGGCGGGCCGCACGTCCGGACCAAATCCGAACCGCTCGCCCCCGACTTCCTCTTCCCGCAGATGACCGTCCCCGAGCTGCCCTTCGGAGACTGGCGCCCGAGCTTCATGGACTACCTCTACGTCGCCTTCACCAATGCCAGCGCCTTCAGCCCGACCGACGCGATGCCGCTGACCGTCCGGGTCAAGGGCCTGATGCTGGTCGAGGCGATGGCCTCCTTCCTCACCGTCGGCCTGATCGCGGCGAGGGCGGTCAACATCCTCGGCTGAGCCGTAGACGTGCGGCGGCAGTGGCCGCATCGGGGAATAGCCTCCTCGCCCCATGAGCACTCTCGAAGCGATCGTCCTCGGTTTCGTCCAGGGGCTGACCGAGTTCCTCCCGATCTCCTCCAGCGGCCACCTGCGGATCGTCCCCGCGCTGCTCGGATGGTCCGATCCCGGTGCCGGCTTCACGGCGGTGATCCAGCTCGGCACGATGGCCGCCGTCCTCCTCTACTTCCGCGCCGAGTTGTTGGGCATCGCCCGGGCCTGGGGGCGCGAGCTGCGCGTCCCCATGGGCCGCCGCAGCCACGAGGCAAAACTCGGCTGGTACATCGTCCTCGGCACGATCCCGATCGCGATCTTCGGCTTCATCTTCCGCGACCAGATCGAGTCCGGCGCCCGCAGCCTCTACCTGATCGGCTCGGCGCTGATCCTCTTCTCCTTCGTGATGATCGCGGCCGACCGGCTCGGCACGCGCCGGCGCGACCTGGCCGAGCTGAACGGACGCGACGGCTGGCTGATCGGCCTCGCCCAGTCGCTGGCGCTGATCCCCGGCGTCTCCCGCTCGGGCGCGACGATCTCGGCCGGTCTCTTCCGTGGTTTCGACCGGGTTGCGGCGGCTCGCTACTCGTTCCTCCTCTCCGTACCGGCCGTCGTCCTCAGCGGCCTCTTCGAGCTGCGCAAGATCGGCGAAGAAGGCAACGCTCCGGTCGGCGCCACCATCGTCGCCACCATCGTCGCCTTCGCGGTCGGCTACGCCTCGATCGCCTGGCTGATGCGCTACCTCGGCACCCACTCGCTGCGGATCTTCGTCGTCTACAGGATCGCCCTGGGGGCGCTGGTCCTGGCGCTCACCGCGAGCGGCGCGATCAGCTGAGACGCCCCCTGCCGTTGACGCTGAGGACGCGGTGGTCGGCCGGGCCGGGCCGCAGGATCAGGACCTCGGCCGGCGCCTTCTCCAGCAGCCAGACCAGGTCGTCGCCCGAGAAGCCGGAGGCGCCGGTGGCGGTCGCCGAGACGACGACGCGATCGAAGGTCTCGTGGTCGAGCAGGCGGGCGAGGGCGTGGCGGTAGGTGCGGCCGCGTTCGATCCGGGCGTCGACCGGAACGCCCTGCGAGCTGGCGCGCTGTTCGATCGCCTCCAGCATCGCCATCGCGCTGTCGGCCTCCTTCGGAATCGCGCAGTCGAGCGGCAGCTGCTTCGGCACCTGCGCCAGGTAGGCGGGCATCAGCGTCGCCCCCTCGGCGCGGGCCAACCGCAGCGCCGCGTCGATCGCGCGCCGGGAGATCTCGGTGCCGGTGAAGGGCAGGAGGATGTGGTGGACGGCCTCGGTGCCGCCGGCGCCGCCGCGGTGGCGCCGGGCGAACAGAAAGCCGAGGGCCAGGCCGAGGATCAGGGCGAGGCCGACGAGGAAGTGCTCGATCACTTCCCCCCCTCCTTGAGGCCGCGGTGGGCGACGATGCGGACGTCCACGCCCGGCGGCGTCGCCCGCATCAGCCGCTGGGGCAACGGTTCGCGCAGGCGGGCGAACCCTTTCGGCGGGTTCGATTCGCCGACCATGATGTAGGTGCTGCCGCGCTCGCGGACGACGCGCGCCACGGCGGCGACGAGGTCGTCGTGTTCCTCGATCAGCAGGGTCGCGCCGAGGACCGAGGCGAGGCGGCGCAGCGCCGTCACCTGCCGCTCCAGCTCACCCTCGATCGGCTGACCGGGCGGCTTCACCCAGAGCAGATCGAGGTCGGTCCCGAGCCGCTGCGCCGAGCGCCAGGCGCGGCGGACGAGGCGCTGCGAGCTGGGCTGGGGCCGCACCAGCGCCAGCAGCCTCTCCCCCACCGCCTTCGGCGCGTCGGCGGCGACCTTGTCTTCTTCGCGGCGGCGGCCGACCGCCCCGGCCTCGCTGTAGACGAGGCGCTTGGACTCGACGTCCTCGGCGACCTGGCGCAGGCTGACCTCGCGCAGGGCGGCGAGGTTCTCGATCTTGAAGAAGTTGTCGAGGGCGGCCTGGATGTTCTCGCCGGGGTAGACCTTGCCGGCGCGCAGGCGCTCGATCAGCGCCTCGGGGGTGAGGTCGATGAGGACGACCTCGTCGGCGGTGCCGAGGACCGAGTCGGGGACCGTCTCGCGCACCCGCACCTCGGTCAGCTCGGCGACCTGGTCGTTCAGCGACTCGAGGTGCTGGACGTTGACGGTCGAGAAGACGTCGATCCCGGCGGCCAGCACGTCGGCGATGTCTTCGTAGCGCTTCTCGTGTTCGAGGCCCGGCGGGTTGGTGTGGGCGAGCTCGTCGATCAGCGCCAGGTCGGGGCGCCGCCGCAGAACCCCCGGCAGGTCCATCTCCTCGACCTCGACCTCGCGGATCGAGGCCCGGCGCCGCGGCACCACCTCCAGGCCGCGCGCCTGGGCGCTCGTCTCCTCGCGCTTGTGCGGCTCGAGGTAGCCGATCACGACGTCGCGCCCCGCGTCGGCTTCGGCGTGGCCCTCCTGCAGCATCCGGTAGGTCTTGCCGACCCCGGCCGCCATGCCGAGGAAGATCTTGTAGCGGCCGCGGGACATGGCGCCCCCGATGCTCAGGCCCCCAGCAGGTTGTGGACGACGAGGTCGATCAGTTTGATCCCGACGAAGGGGACGATCAGACCTCCCAACCCGTAGATGAGGATGTTGCGCCGCAGCAGCGCGGTCGCGCCCACAGGCCGGTAGCGGACGCCGCGCAGGGAGAGCGGGATCAGCAGCGGGATGATCAGCGCGTTGAAGATCACCGCTGAGAGGATCGCCGATTCCGGCGTGCCCAGCGACATGACGTTGAGCGAGTCGAGCGGGCCCTTTTCGCCCGCCGTCGCCCAGGTGGCGACGAACATCGCCGGCAGGATCGCGAAGTACTTGGCGACGTCGTTGGCGATCGAGAAAGTGGTCAGCGCCCCACGGGTGATCAGCAGCTGCTTGCCGACCTCGACGATCTCGATCAGCTTCGTCGGATTCGAGTCGAGGTCGACCATGTTCCCGGCCTCACGCGCGGCCTGGGTGCCGGTGTTCATCGCCACCCCGACGTCGGCCTGGGCCAGCGCGGGCGCGTCGTTGGTCCCGTCCCCGGTCATCGCGATCAGCCGCCCGTCGGCCTGCTGCTCCTTGATCAGCTCCAGCTTGCGCTCCGGCGTCGCTTCGGCGAGGAAGTCGTCGACTCCCGCCTCCTCGGCGATCTTCGCCGCGGTCAGTTTGTTGTCTCCGGTGACCATGATCGTCCTGATCCCCATCGCCCGCAGCTGGTCGAAGCGGGTTTTCATCCCCTCCTTGACCACGTCCTTGAGGTAGACGACGCCCAGCACCCGCTCGTCGCGTGAGACCGCCAGCGGCGTGCCGCCCTCGCGGCCGATCCGGTCGAGCTCGCCCTTCAGCTCGGCTGGAATCCGCCCGCCCTCCGAGCCGACCCAGGCTTCGATCGCGTCGCCCGCCCCCTTGCGCAGCCGGGTGCCGTTGAAGTCGACGCCGCTCATCCGCGTCTCGGCGCTGAACGGCACGAAGGTGGGCTCGTGCCCCTCGAAGTCGTGCTCGCGGATGCCGTAGGTCTTGGCGAGGACGACGATCGAGCGACCCTCCGGCGTCTCGTCGGCGAGCGAGGACATCTGCGCCGCCTCGGCCAGGTCCTCCGAGCTCACGCCGGGCATCGGCATGAATTCGACCGCCTCGCGATTGCCGAGCGTGATCGTCCCGGTCTTGTCGAGCAGCAGCACGTCGCAGTCGCCCGACGCCTCGACCGCGCGACCGGAGAGGGCGAGGACGTTGCGCCGCACCAGGCGGTCCATGCCGGCGATCCCGATCGCCGAGAGCAGTGCCCCGATCGTGGTCGGGATCAGCGCGACGAGCAGGGCGATCAGCGTCGTCTCCGAGAGTTCGGTGCCGGCAAAAAGGGCGAAGGGGCGCAGCGAGACGACGACGAGGATGAAGACGAGGGTCAGCGCCGCCAGCAGGATGCCGAGGGCGATCTCGTTCGGGGTCTTGCGGCGTTCGGCCCCCTCGACCAGGCCGATCATCCGGTCGAGGAAGGACTTGCCCGGTTCCTGGGTGATCTCGACGACGATCCGGTCGGAGAGGACCTTGGTGCCGCCGGTGACCGCCGAGCGATCGCCGCCGGCCTCCCGTATCACCGGCGCCGACTCGCCGGTTATCGCCGACTCGTCAACCGATGCGATCCCCTCGATTACGGTCCCGTCGCCCGGGATCGCCTCCCCCGCGACGACAACGACAACGTCGCCGCGGACCAGATCGGAGGCGGCCTTGGTGCCGCCGTCGCGCAGATTCGCGGTCGTCTCGGCGCGCATCGCCCGCAGGCTCGCCGCCTGGGCGCGGCCGCGGCCCTCGGCCAGAGCCTCGGCGAGGTTGGCGAAGACGACCGTCAGCCAGAGCCAGATGGTGACGCTGAAGGTGAACCAGGCCGGCTCGTGGCCGCCGCCCAGGGGCCCACCGCCGAAGACCTGGATCAGCCAGGCGACGGTGGTGATGAGAGCGCCGACCTCGACCACGAACATCACCGGGTTGCGGACCTGGACGCGCGGGTCGAGCTTGCGCACCGACTCGATCAGCGCCGGTCGCACGATCTCGGGGTCGAACAGCGAGCGTGGTTGCGCCTCGGTCATCGCAGCGGCGCCGCTTCTTCGAGGGCGACGTTGAGCTGGAGGACGTTGACGCCGGGCTCGCCGAGCACGCCCAGCGAACGGCCGTCGGTGTGGTCGGAGATCAGCCCTTCGACTTCGTCCAGCGGGAGACCGCGGACCGCGGCGACCCGGTGGGCCTGGATGCGGGCGTTGGCCTCGGAGATCTGCGGGTCGACGCCGGAGGCGGATTCGGCGACCGCATCGACCGGGACCTGCTCGCGGGTCAGCGAGCGGTCGTAGGGCTTCTCGAGCTTGACGTAGGCGGCGAGCTTTTCCCTGATCGCGTCGCGCAGTTCAGCGCTGTTGGGGCCGGCGTTGCCGAAGAAGGTGGCGTCGCCGGAGTATCCGGTCGCCGAGGGGCGCGAGTGGAAGTAGGCCTTGCCCTTGAATTCCTGGCCGATCAGCTTCGAGCCGACGGTCTTGCCGTCGAAGGAGACCTTGGAGCCGTTGGCCGCGCCGGGGAAGACGACCTGGGCGATCCCGGTGATCACCAGCGGGTAGGCGAGGCCGAGCACCGCCGTGAAGACGACGACCGCGAGCAGCGAGGTGAGCAGGTCCCGCCGCATCAGAACAACCTCCCGCTGAGGCCGTTGGCGATCGGCCCGAGCAGGATCGCCGGGAAGAAGGTGAGGGCGCCGACGAGGATGACGACGCCGACCAACAGGAAGACGAAGGTCGGGTTGTCGGTCCGCATCGTCCCCAGCCCGGCCGGCGACACCTTCTTGCCCGCCAGGGCGCCGGCGACGGCGAGAACGAAGAGGATCGGGGCGAAGCGGGCGCCGATCAGGACCAGGCCGCCGAGCAGATCGGTGAAGCTGAGCCCGTAGGCGCCGACGTTGCCGGGTGCGTGCGGCTGCACGAAGCCGGTGTAGCCGGCCCAGGCGGAGCCGTTGTTGTTCGCCTGCGAGAGGTAGGCGTAGAGGGTCTCGGAGAATCCGGTGGGGTTCGTCCCCGCGTAGATCGACTGTTTGGCGATCGGCGCGGCGGACGCGATCCCCGCCGAGAGCAGCACGGTCAGCGGCGTGAAGAGGACGCCGAGCGAGACCAGCTTGATCTCCCGCGCCTGGATCTTCTTGCCGAGGTACTCCGGCGTGCGGCCGACCATCAGGCCGCCGATGAAGACCGCCAGCAGGACGTAGAGCAGCATCGAGTAGAGGCCGGCGCCGACACCGCCGAAGACGACCTCGCTGAGACCGAGCTTGACGCAGGGCACGGCGCCGCCGAGCCCGGTCAACGACTCGACCGCGGCGTTGACCGCGCCGCCGGCCGTGACCGTCGTCAC